>Ga0315281_10005470_pt1 | contig 18164 bp, 22 predicted proteins | sample YL17G07_0_MG_FD_204540 | JGI IMG/M metagenome (GOLD analysis project Ga0315281, IMG submission 204540) | Sediment microbial communities from Yellowstone Lake, YNP, Wyoming, USA - YL17G07_0 | ecosystem: Environmental > Aquatic > Freshwater > Lake > Sediment | place: USA: Wyoming | collected...
TTTCTTTAAGAAGGAGGTAAGACCCTAAACCCTTTCCACCCAGATAGGATCGAAGAATGGATTCAGGAATGGGTTCGACCGTGGACTTATGATTTGAAAGATTGATTCGGAGAAGTTGATTGAAGAAGCCTTTCATCGCTCTTATCTTAAAAGAAATTGGAGGGTTAAATCAAGGAGGGATTCCGGAAGATGTTACTCGTGATAGTGATTTGTGCTGGTGATTTGTATTTTAGGTCGTTGATTCACTCACACCATTCACCCATCACCCACACTATTTATTTTCCAGGGTCATTCAAGTAGCTTTATGGTATAAATGTTTATCATGATATGAAATTCCCAAGAGGGGTTTTTTTATGAAAGAGAGGGTTAATTCCGAACGGAGAAAGTTTATAAAAAAGAGTGGAATCTTGATTATCATGTTTCAACAAAGGAGGACCCTATGCAGAAGATGAGGAAAGGGAATAGAGATATTTTAACGACTATTATATCTCTTTCGTTATTATCTTTCGCAGGCCTTCTATTCGCTGACAATAGGGATGAGGACTCGCTAAAACAGGCAAGACAAATTTTTAATCCTTTGCCGCAATTCATGACGTCAGAAAAAAATCCTGTTACCCCTGAAAAGGTCAAATTGGGGAAAATACTTTTTTACGAAACACGGATCTCCGTAGACGGAACAGTCAGCTGTGCGAGATGCCATCCGATCGGTTTATATGCAGCGGATGGGTTAAGAAAGTCCATCGGGAATAATTGCAAAGTCAATCCAAGGAATGCCCCCACCCTTTTCAATGCGGCGGGGCAGATTTCCGCGCACTGGATAGGAAACCGGACGGATGTGGAAGACCAGGCAAGACAGTCGGTGATCGGACCGCCTTCTTTTGGAATGCCATCTTATGAGGAAGTAGAGAAAAAGTTTAAAGAGATAAAAGGGTATGTCGAACTGTTTAAAAAGGCATTCCCGATAGACAATGATCCTGTCACGGTAGATAATTTTGCAAAAGCAGTTGGCGCTTTTGAGAGGACGCTTGTCACTCCTTCTGCCTTCGATGCCTTTCTGAAAGGCGATATCGCCGCATTGAATGGACAAGAAAAAAGGGGATTAAGAACCTATATGGAAACAGGGTGTGTAATGTGCCATTTCGGTCCTTATGTTGGTGGACAGGTGTATCAAAAATCTGGAATATTTGAACCATACTGGAAATACACCAAGAGCGAACTGATAGATGAAGGAAGGTATGTCGTCACGAAAAACGAGGCCGATAAATACGTCTTTAAAGTCCCGATCCACAGAAATGTTGCAAAGACCGCCCCTTATTTCCATGACGGCTCTGTGGACAAACTTGAGGATGCGGTTTGGATCATGGGTAAAATTCAACTGGGGAAAGACCTTAACAAATCCCAGGTTGAAGAGATCGTTACATTCTTGAAATCCTTAACTGGGAAAATTCCTGAAGATGCTCTGAAAGTTCCTTTACTGCCCTCAATGGATTAAGTTGTTGTCTTCCTAAACGTGGACTGATGGAGATTTGTTAAATTCTCGCAGAAAGAGTCTCCGACGGTTTTGTCGAGATTCTGGAAAACTATGTCGAAAGGTTTTGAATGCTTGATATTAAAATGAAAGTTGGCGATTTGGCGGAAACTGCCTTCGACACCGTTGTCGAGAGAATTTAATTTTTGAAAGAGATTTCAGACCTCTCCAAGATTTACCAACTCCTTGTGATTCCTGAACATTCAGTCTCCTTCCAAAGATGTTTTAAATTCTGGCATTAAAGTTGCTTCATACAAGGTCAGGTTTAACTCATAGAGGTTCCGATGTTAGGTAGACACAAATTATTACTTCTTATCCCTGCAGTAATTCTCATCCCCATTCTACTCGGGATGACCCCCTTGAACATGAGTTATAGATTGGCGAGCGGGGGCCCTTTCACTCACTGCAAGCAAGCCCAATGGACCAATTACTGTCTTTTTCATTCCCTTATCTCCCATGACGATCCCACCATCGTAAACTTAAATTTAAATCCACTGAATCAGGAATCAATGCCTACATTGAATATTAAGGTCTTGGGTCCTGACTCCATTCATTCCAATATAACCTTCAATTCTGTTCCTCTTCGCTGTTAATTCCCATCAAAAGTAACTCGTTTATTTAATTCATCTCATTCGTAAAATTACTAACGCAAGAAATTCTATCAACCATTTTCTCCTCAGAGGTCAAGAAATTCACACTGAGGATGCTGAAACCCCGAAGAAAGGAGGTGATTTCCATGAAGAAGACCACAATCGTCGTTTTAGGTCTGATTTTAGTGCTGGCGTTGGTAGCTACTGTTGCTCTGGCCTGGGGTCCTGGATTCGGGCCTGGGTTTGGTCGAGGTTTTGGTGGCCAAGCGTACGGTTCCCCACCCATTCCGAACTTGACGGCTGAGCAATCCGCTCAGATTCAGGCTTTGAGGGATGGCTTTTTGAAAGAGATTGATCCTCTTCAGAAAGAACTTTACGCAAAGGGTCAAGAGTTCCGGAACCTCTGGCAGAGTCCGAATCCTGACCAGGCAGCGATTTCGGCAAAGCAGAAGGAGATGATTGATCTCCAGACCCAACTCCAGGGAAAGGCTACCAATCTTGGACTCGAAATCAGGAAGGTACTGACACCGGAGCAGTTGGCTCAGTTGCCTGCTTTCAGCCAAGGCGCGGGATTTGGTCCTGGTGCAGGCTTCGGCCCCAGAGGCTTTGGTCCTCCGATGGGCATGAGAGGTTCATTTGGCCGCTGGTAATCTCGAACACAGGGCGGGGAGATTTCTCCGCCCTGTCCCTTTCCATTCAGAAAAGGGGAGAAAAATGAAGACCCAAAAGATTCTAATCGTAGAGGACGATGTTTTCTCAAGGGGAGCCATGGAGAAGATTCTTGAAAGCCATAATTACGAGACTTCTTCCTGTGCAACGGCAGAAGAGGCGGTTATCAAGCTACAAGAGGAGTCTTTCGGAGTTCTGATCACTGACCTCCGGATGCAGAAAATGGATGGGCTTGAGTTGATCAAGGAGGCCAGGAGAATCTATCCGGAAATCTCAACCATCCTAATGACCGGTCTTGGAACCGATGAGATTAGACTGAAGGCAAAGGAGGAAGGTGTGAACGGATTCTTTCCTAAGCCTATCAAATGGGGTGAACTCATTGGTTTGCTGGATGTCCTCACAAGAACGGGGAGGGGCAGGAACCAGAATATCCAAAGGAACAACGGGAAAGGAAGATATCCGTCCCTTCAGCGAGGAATTTTCTTTGCACTCATGCTATTTCTATTAACATTATCCATCATCCGCATATCAGAGGCTCAAGAGCCATTTCCCAAACTGAATAGACCAAATTTGAGGATGGACAGCCAGGGAACATGTTGGGAATCCTCTTCCCTCGTACTTACGGAGGCGCAAAAGAAGGCACTCGAAATCCTTCGCCGCGCTTATATGGCAGAGGCCATGCCTATAAGGACGGGTCTTTTCGCCTTAAAAATTGAGTTGAGACATTTATTGTCGGACCCGAATGTCCAGCCCCAGATGCTCTTTGATCAGCAGAGGAAAATTTCTGCCCTTCAGGCTAAGCTTGAGGAACTTTCTTTGTCTTACCAGGTAAAAGCCAGGTCGGTATTTACAAAAGAGCAATTGGAACGATTACCTCAAGGGTGGGCATTTGAAATGGGTTTAGGATATGAAATTGTCATCATGGATATAGGTAAAAGATCTAAGAAAGGACTTCAATAACAAAGAAGAAACATAGGCAATGACAATGGGCCAATTATTATGTTCAAACAAATTGCATCGGTGGTCTAAAGAGGTAGCGCCTGCCATTCTAATTTTGATTCTTACAATTTCTCTCTCCATCTTTTTAGGGGAGTTCACTTTTCTCAAAGGGTCCGAGGCAATCTACAAGGGGCTCCTCAGGTTCTTCCGGATTACGCTTCTCCTTTGCTTTCCCCTTTATTTGTTACTACCCATCTTTGGTGCGCTTGGCAGGGTAGTCCAGAGGAAGAATGAGGCCTTTCTTCAAGTGAAGGAGAAACAGGATCTCGAAATTCATCCTGTGAAACATTGGCTCCTTCGCCCCTTTCAGGGAATTGGCATCGGGCTACTCTTCGGAACGAAACTTCTTTCGGTTCTTCAGGTAGTTACAGGGACAACGGCTTCAGCCTCTTTACTCATTCCCAAAGGGCAGTTCCAATTCGGGCGATTCATGGTCGTTACAGGAATCATAGTCTTGATCTCTCTCCTTCTATCCACGATCTGGACTTTGGATGATATGGGTATCAGGTATTTCAACCGGAAGAATCACGAAATCAAGATGATCGGAAAGTATGCGGGAACCCTCATGCCGATTCTCTTTGGATTTTATGGAATATTCAGTCTCTTCAGTCAGTTTCAGAAGACGCAAGCTCTCCTCTATCTGTTTCAGGTCGCTGTCATCCTCTATCCTCCTTTCGCCATCTTCAGCGTTTTTCATACGCATTTTGTCCAGAAAAGAGCAGAAAACCTTCTGGGAAGACTACTAATCGAAAGAGAAAACTTCACTGATGATGAAAGAATTCCGATGGTGGAAAAGGAAATCCAAGATATGAAAGCAACATTTAACAAAAAATAAAAAAAGGTAACTATTTCATAGGAGGAAGGGATGCTTACGAAAGGTCTTATTGGAGGAATCTGTTTGTTATTGTCTATTTCCCTTTTTCTTACCAGGGTTTTTCATCCGTTGATTTGGATAATGGGGGGATATTATGAACGGGAATATTATGAAAAGGATACTGGTTCTGTTAACTGTGTTTGCTTTTAGCGGTTGTGCGTTGGTGCAACCCACTGATCCTTTCCGAACTGCGGGGGTACGGATGCCCGTCGCCTCAGAACGCCCAGCGGGTCTACCTTCAGCCAAGCAGACGGAAGGACCGTTTGACCTGGCACAAGCTATTGAAATTGCCCTTGCCAACAATCCCGATATCGCTGCAGCAGGATGGGACATCGAAGCTGCGCAAGCACAGCGTGACCTTGCCTTCGGGGAGATGTTGCCAAGCCTGAGGGCCGTAGGTGGGTATTCCCACTATAATTTTCCGCAAAGGTTGATACCTAAACGGGGAGAGAATGATCCCGGACCTTTCCAGAATGATCCCGGAGCTTTCAGCAGAGATATCGTTTCTGAAGATCTTGTGCTCTCCATGCCGCTCTTTACGGGGGGGCGACTGATCAATCAGGTGAAGGCGGCAGAGGCACTATTGACTGCCTGTGCAACCGAGGCTGACCTAAATCCTAACACTGCCGTCCTTAACGGGCTCAAGGCAAAGTTGTTTGCCTCCGAGAATGCAGTGAACGTGGCAAATAAGGCGATTCAGGTCATGGGGGGCCACGGGTACACCCAGGATTATATTGCCGAACGGCTCTTCCGCGATGCTCGGGGACTAACGCTCCACTTCAAGACATCTGAGTGGCTTCGTCAAGATATTGCAAAAGGAGTTATGGGATTATGAGATGGGCAGCAATAAGAATCTGATTTGTGAGGAGGGCGAATCAAATCAATAAAAGCTTGACATTTTTAATTTTATATGTTTTAAACATATAGAAGGTTAAAACATGTGTAATCAAAAATTAAATTCAAATCAAAATATCTGTGGCTGCTCAGAGCAGAAAGTTCCAAGGCTGCTTCAGCCTTTCATTCTTTTGATGTTGAAGGGGAAAGATTCCTATGGATATCACCTGATCGAAAAAATAACTGAATTCCGTTTCCACAATAATCCTCCAGATGTGGGAGCCATTTACAGGAATCTTCGGAACATGGAGAAAGAAGGGTGGGTGAAGTCTAAATGGTACACCAAAGGGGTGGGTCCTGCAAAGAGGATCTACCGGATTACACCGCAGGGTGAAGAAATTTTGCATGGATGGGCTATCACGTTGGAGAAGAGGAAAGAGGCTCTTGAACAGTTTCTAAAAGTTTACCGGGGCCATTACGAAGCGGGGAAAAAGCCCGAAAGGAGGTGATATCAATGTGTTGCGAACCTAAATGGGGACACCATTCACCCATGGGGCACCATTTCTCTGGTGGTTGCTGTATGTCCTATGAGCATCATCATCGCACTCCTGAAGAGGAGAAGGAAATGTTGGAGAGTTACAAGCGGGACCTTGAAGACGAGCTTTCTCGAATTGAGGCAAGAATAAAAAAGATCTCTAAATAGTATCCGCGAGGTTGGAGAAAGGGCAACCCCTTTCTCCAACCTTAACGAGGAGGAGAACATTGGAAAATAAATCAACTATCACTGTTGAAGGCCTTACAAAATATTATGGAAATTTTCTCGCGGTTGACCATGTCATCTTTAATGTCAATCATGGCGAACTCTTTGGATTCTTAGGACCCAACGGGGCAGGGAAGACGACCACTGTCCGCATTCTTACCGGAGTCATCAACGCAGAGGAAGGAAGTGCCCTGGTGATGGGGTACCCTGCCGGAAGTCTACAAGCGAAGCAATTGTCCGGCGTCGTTCCAGAGCTGGCAAACGCCTATATTGACCTTTCAACCTGGGACAACCTTATGCTCATGGCCGAACTTTACCGTGTCCGTGCATCCGAAGCAAAGCGCCGAGCAGAGGCCCTTTTGCAGGAGGTGGGGCTTCATGAGAAGAGAAACCACCTGGTAAAGACATTTTCACTGGGTATGAGAAAGCGACTCATCTTATGCCTGGCCTTGGTGAGTGAGCCTCACGTTCTCTTCCTGGACGAGCCGACCAGTGGCCTTGATGTCCAAAGTACCCGTCTCATCAGAGGAACGCTCCGTAAACTCAGGAATGAAGGAAAGACTATTTTTCTCACCACCCACAATATGGATGAAGCTAACGAGCTGTGTGATCGTGTCGCCATTATAAATCACGGTAAACTTGTAGCCATTGATACCCCGGAAAGGCTCAGAATCGGAGCTGGCCGGTTCCATGTGGTGGAGATAGGTTTTGAAAGCCCTGTGGCCGCGGAGACCCTATCTCAGTTGCCGAGTGTGGACAAGGTAGAGGAAGCCGGAAATAAGGTCAAAATTTACACTGAGAATCCCTGTGGTCTCGTAGCCTCCCTGGTTGACTTCAGCCGTGCACATTCCCTACCCATGGTGGCTCTGAATATCCTGACCCCATCCCTGGAGGATGCTTTCGTTAGGCTAACAGAGGAGGTCGGCCATGATAGATAGTTCGGTTGCTCTTGATCAGGTCAGACGTTCCCTGACTATTGCTAAAAAAGACCTCCGCATCTATTACGCGAAAGGGCCGGTGGTCATCTTCGGAATACTTATGCCAACCTTCCTCTTTCTGGCTTTCTCCATAGGCAGGCAAATGCCAGTAAATCTACTCATTCCCGGCCTGCTGGGAATGGCTGTATTCTTCACAGCCACTGCCGTTTCACCAGTAGTCGTCCCATGGGAGACCCAGGCGAGAACGCTTGAAAGGCTGGCCTCCTGTCCGGTGGCTGTATGGACAATTCTTCTTGGAGACATGCTTGCATCGGTTATCTTTGGGGCTGCCATATCCCTCGTTGCCATTTTAATCGGACTGTTTAGCGGAGCCAATATACAGTACCCATTCATTTTGGCGATCGGGGTTATCCTGGCCGCTTTGTGCTTCTCCTCAATGGCACTCATCTTCTCCTTCCCTGCTACCAGTTCGCCAGCTACCATCATGATGCTCTCTTCCCTGATCAAGTTTCCTCTGGTGTTCGTCAGCGGTGTTTTTATGCCTGTAGGAGAGTTACCAGCCTGGGCGAAGGTGATCGCCTCCCTTTCCCCCCTTACCTACTTTACCGAAGTTACCAGATATTGCATTGGGGGAACGAGTCACTACCCGCTTTCTGTAAGTTTGCTACTTCTCTTGATGTTCACCATCCTTTTTTGGGGGGCTGCCGTCATCCTTCATAAGCGGACACTGCCGAAAAGGCTTTAGCCTGCGACTCTTTTAACACTTCTAAAACAATTAGGATCTGTTATGCTTTGTATAGGTAAGAATATTTGATCAAAAGAGGCCAGTCATCACATTGCAAGAGAGGATTTCTATGAAAGAGCCGGAGCGCCAACAGACTAAACAACATCCTTCCTTGATTCATCTGTTCACATCTTTTTTAAGACTGGGCGCTGCCGCATTCGGTGGCCCGGCGATGGTCGCCTACATCCGTAAAATGGCTGTAGATCAAAAACATTGGATGGACGAAAAGACCGCTCGCGACGGTTCTGTTTCAGGTTGCTGTCATCCTCTATCCCTCTTTCACCATTCCCTCTTTCACCATTTTCAGCATCTTCCATACTCACTTCATCCAGAAAAGGGCAGAAGATCTTTCAAGAAGATTGTTCGATAAAGGAGAAGGCAATGAAGAAGAAGGAACATAGGATCGCTTACTTGGTGCTTGCCCTCGTGTTTGTTTTGGTACTCATTCCCACCTGGGCGCAGTCGCAGCAAAGAGGCGAAGTCAGGGTACTCACACTGAAGGAGTGTCTCGACCTTGCGTTGAAGAACAATCCGACCATCAGCCTTAACCGGGAGAAGGTCCTGGAATTGGTTCAGGACTATAACATCGCCCGATCCAACCTCTTCCCTGTCGTCAGTCTGAGTGCCTATGCGAACTGGCTGGATCCGGGTCGGTTATCGCCAGGCGGAGGAGCCACAACGACTGTACTGTATGGTCAGGAAAATCTTGGCACAGCAAGAGTGAAACAGACCCTCTTTGACGGGTTTAAAACCTACTGGGATATGAAGGGGGCGAAGATAGGCCGGCAGGCACAGGAGGAGGCTCTCAGGGGGACCAGACAGGAGGTACTCTCCCAGGTCTACCAGTCTTACTACCGGCTGCTTGAAGCCAAGGAAACCTTGGGAGTTGCACAAGAATCGAAAAAGCAGAGAGAAGCTTTTCGAAACATGGCTGAAGAACTTTTGAAAGCCGGGAAAGTAATAAAACTCGATTTTTTGAGATCAGATGCCCAGGTTATCGACGCCGACCAGACAATTGTGCAAGCACGGAACAACATCATTCTTGCCAGAAAAATTTTGAAGAAAGTGATGGGGCTACGGGACGAAGAGGAGATCGATATTGCTGGGGAGACCCCGAAGATATTGCCAGAGCCATTAGATGAATTAGCTCTGTGGGAGAAGGTCAAAGAAAAGAATTCTGATCTTAGAAGGATAAGTCTCGATCTCGAAAGGGCAAAGACAAATATTTCATCGGCCCGGGCGGATTATTTCCCAGTGCTGAGTTTTCAGGCAAGCTATGGGTATCGGAATCGGGATGTAGGAGGAACGGCCGACGAATATACCTATGGCATCTTCCTGGACTACCCCCTTTTCAGCGGGGGATTAACACGAGCAAAGGTGGCCAAAGCTGAGTCCTCCTATCTTCAACTGCAGGATTCCAGAAAAGCCCTCCTCGATCAACTGAGGGTGGATCTGAACACTGCCCTGGCACAGATCCGAGACGCCTTAAAAGGGATGGAGTCTGCGGAGAACTCAATAAGGGTAAACCAGGAAGCTTATGATGCCACAATGGCCATGTATCAGGTGGGAAAGTTAACAAGCCTGGATGTCCTGAAGGCGCAGGTGGACCTGATCAATTCGAAGGCAAGCTATGTCCGTTACCTTGCTGATTATCAGACCGCACTGGCTCAACTGCGGAAAATCACAGGTGAAGGAGAAACGTCTTATGAAAAGTAAAAAACCGTTATGGACAATAATCATTCTTGGGATTTTGGTTATTGCTGGCTCGGCGGGATATCTCCTCTTGAACAGACCCAAAAAGGGGGAAGCCTCCTCGCAGACCGCTCTCGTTTCAAGAAGAGACATTGGGTCCTCAGTTCAGGCAACCGGAACGATTAAGGCTATGGTGGGGGCGGAAGTAAAAGTGGGGTGCCGAATTACTGGAAAGGTGGAACACCTTTATGCGAATATAGGCGACCGGGTGAAGGAAGGAGGCATCATTGTTCAGTTGGAGCAGGATGATCTCAAGGCGAGAGTCAACAAAGCAAAGGCTGACCTTGATCTGGCAGAGGCGAATCTGGCACTCATCAAGTCCGGTTCAAGGAAAGAGGAGATCCGGGAAGCAGAGGAAAAGATTGAACAGGCCCGGTCCACGCTGGACCTGAGTAAAAAGATCCTGGACCGGGAGAAAGGGCTTCTCGCTAAGGGGTATACCACTCAGGAAACGGTAGATAAGGCCGATAAAGAATATGCCGTTTCGCTTTCCCAGTATAAATCTGCCCAGGAGTCAATCCAACTGGTTAAGGAAAAGTACATCAAGGAGGAGATCGATGCAGCCGTGGCCAAAGTGGAACAGGCAAAGGCTTCGCTCAAAGAGGCTCAGGTGTTACTTTCTTATGCAACCATCAGGGCACCCATCTCAGGAACGATTGCGTCTGTGACCACACAGCAGGGAGAGACCGTATCGGCGGGCCTCAGTGCTCCAACTTTCATCACGATAATAAATCTCAACCGATTGGAAGTGGATACCTACGTCGATGAGACAGACATCGGGAAAGTGAAAGTGGGTAAGGAGGCGACATTCACAGTGGCTTCTTTCCCAGATAAGGACTTTAAAGGCAAGGTGATGGCCATCTATCCAAAGGCTATCATCCAGGATAACGTGGTCTACTATGTGACTATCATCTCTGCTGAGAACCCTGAAGGATTGCTGAGACCGGAAATGACAGCCACCGTCAACATCTCACTTCAAAAGAAGGAAAATGTATTGACTGTTCCAAATGGCGCGATTCGAAGAGAGGGAGGAAAGAAGGTGGTTTTCGTCATGCAGAATAACCAGCCCGTCAAGCGGGAGGTAAAGACAGGATGGAAGGACTCCAGTTACACAGAGATCCTATCGGGTTTAAATGAAGGAGAACGTGCCGTTATTGGAGAGATCCCAGGAGAAAAGAAGTAGTCAAAAAGGAGGAACATAAAATGATTGAGCTTCGCGATATTACCAAGACGTATAAGAAAAACGGAGAGGTGGAAGTCCGGGTGCTTCAGAGTGTGTCGTTAGACATTAAAAAGGGAGAGTTTGTGGCGATCATGGCGCCCTCGGGAATGGGAAAGACAACCCTGATGAACATCCTGGGCTGTCTTGACCGACCAACCAATGGGACATATCGATTGGAAGGAGTTGAGGTCGAAAAATTGAATGACGATCAACTTTCCCTGATCCGAAACGAAAAGATTGGTTTTGTCTTTCAGACGTTCAATCTTCTTCTCCGCGCCTCGGCTTTAGAGAATGTAGAGCTTCCGATGATCTACAGTCTCCACAGCGGCGACATTCGCAAACGGGCTGTCGAGGCTCTTAAGGCGGTAGGCCTGGGAGATCGAATTCATTACAAACCGAGTGAGCTCTCAGGTGGTCAGCAACAAAGGGTAGCTATTGCTCGGGCTTTAGTCAATAACCCTTCGATCATTCTCGCCGACGAACCCACGGGAAACCTCGATTCGGTAGCCAGCGATGAAATCATGGCCATCTTTGAAGGTCTTCACAGAGAGGACCGAACCCTAATTATTGTCACACATGAGGCCGATATTGCACAGCGGGCTAAGCGTCTCATTCAGATGAAGGATGGCAGGGTTATCCACGACAGAGAGATCGAATAGGAGGGAGCAATGAAAACCGAACTTACAATCAAGGAATCCTTTAAAGGGTTAGGCAGAAATAAGACAAGGACATTTCTTATGATGATGGGGATCATCATCGGCATTGCTACTCTTACCATCATTGTCTCAGCCATTCTCGGAGCCAAATCAAATGTGATGGAGAAAGTGGCAAAATTCGGATTGAATGAGATTTCCGCGTTTGCCGGAGCGGGAAGAGTCATGGGTGTCCCTCAAGATGCTCCAATGACTACCCTGAAGTTAGAAGATGCAGAGGCAATTCTGTCAGAAGTCAAGAATGTCAAAACTGTGGGGCCCTCAATACAGACGCGGGGGGCACCCATTAAATCAGCCAGTTCGAATACGGAGTCAATTATTGTGGCGGCCACACCCGAATGGGCTGAGGTCTGGGATACACAGGCCGCAGTCGGGGAGTTCATCACACAGGAAGACCTCACGAACATGGCAAGAGTAGCAGTGATTGGCCAGACTGTGGCCAAAGAACTCTTTGGCAGCGAGGATCCTGTCGGAAAACAGATCCATATTCGGGGAGTCCCCTTTGTTGTTAAAGGGGTCCTCCAGGCAAAGGGTACTGCTCCAACTGGGCAGGACATGGATAGCCGCACGGTCATCCCCCTCACGACGGGACAGAAGAGGCTTCTCAATAGGGATTATCTCAGTCAGATCAAAATGAAGCTTCGAGATCCCTCAAAAATGGCCGAAACAGTAAAGGAGATCACATACCTTCTCAGGGAGCGGCACAACCTTCAGGCAGGGGTTGAGGATGATTTCACGATCATCACCCCGAAACTGGTGACCGAGATGGTCACCCAGGTCTCAACCGCTCTGAGTCTTTTTCTCATTGTAATCTCTGGAATCTCCCTTATTGTCGGTGGGATCGTTGTAGGAAACATCATGCTCATCTCGGTTGGAGAACGGAAGCGGGAGATTGGACTCCGGAGGGCATTGGGAGCACGAAAAAAGGATATCCTGAGTCAATTTCTCTTTGAATCTGTTGCAGTAACGGTCTTTGGAGGTCTGGTAGGTGTGATCCTTGGTCTTGGGGGAGGTAAGCTTCTCAGTTTGTTCACGAAGCTTTCCATGGTTGTTTCTTGGGAACCTTTTGCGCTGGCCTTTGTTTTTTCTGGACTGGTTGGGGTTCTGGCTGGAATTTCTCCTGCAAGAAGAGCAGCCTCCCTCGATCCGGTAGAGGCGTTAAGATCTTAGAGAAAGGTGAGCGATGAAATTATTCAAAGGATTTCGGATTGCCCTTCATGCCCTGCTCGGCCATCCTATTCGAACTGCCCTTACAAACCGAGCGAACTCTCAGGTGGCCAGCAGCAGAGGGTGGCCGTTGCCAGGGCTTTGGTCAATAATCCTTCGATCATTCTCGCTGATGAACCCACCGGGAATCTTGATTCAGCCTCCAGTTTGGAAATTATGGCCCTCTTCGAAAACCTTCACAGGGATGATCGTACCCTCATCCTGGTGACCCATGAGGCGGATATTGCACAGCGGGCCAAGCGCCTCATCCAGATGAAGGATGGCAAGGTTGTACAGGATAAGAAAATTGGATAGGAGGAGACAATGAAAACCGAACTTACAATCAAGGAATCCTTTAAAGGATTGGGCAGAAATAAGACAAGGACTTTTCTCATGATGCTGGGAATCATCATCGGCATTGCTACCCTCACCATCATTGTCTCAGCCATTCTCGGAGCAAAATCGAAAGTGATGGAGAAGGTGGCAATATTTGGATTTGATGAGATTGCCGTGTTTGCCGGAACGGGCAGGGTTATAGGTGTTCCGCAGGATGTCCCTACGGTCACGTTAAAGATAGAGGACGGAAAGTCAATTCTGGCAGAAGTGAATAATGTAAAAGCGGCTGCCTTTTCTTTCACCACCCATGCGATGCCTGTCAAATCTGCAAATAAGAATACAGAATCGCCCATAGTGGCCACCACACCCTCGTGGGTAGAGGTCTGGGATACGCCCGCCGTGGCAGGGGAATTCTTCACTGATGAAGATCTAACAAGTCTGGCAAGGGTAGCCGTCATCGGACAAACCGTTGCCAAGGAACTTTTTGGCAGCGAAGATCCTGTAGGGAAGCAAGTCCATATTCGGGAAGTCCCTTTCGTTGTCAAAGGGGTACTTCAAGCCAAGGGTACAAGCCCTTGGGGGTTGGATATGGACAGCCGCATAATAATTCCTTTAACCACCGGACAGAAAAGGCTTCTAAATAAGGACTATATCAACCAGATTAAAGTAAAACTTCGAGACCCTGCCAAGATGGCTAAGACAGTTGAAGAGATCAGACATCTACTCAGGGAGCGGCACAACCTTCAGGCAGGGGTTGAGGATGATTTCACGATCAACACCCCGAAACTGGTGACCGAGATGGCCACCCAGGTCTCAACCGCTCTGAGTCTTTTTCTCATTGTAATCTCTGGAATCTCCCTTATTGTCGGTGGGATCGTTGTAGGAAACATCATGCTCATCTCCGTTGGAGAACGGAAGCAGGAAATTGGACTTCGGAGGGCATTGGGAGCACGAAAAAAGGATATCCTGAGCCAGTTTCTCTTTGAATCTGTTGCAGTAACGGTCTTTGGAGGTCTGGTAGGTGTGATCCTTGGTCTTGGGGGAGGTAAGCTTATCAGTTTGTTCACGAAACTTTCTATGGCTATTTCCTGGGAACCGTTTGTTCTGGCCTTTGTTTTTTCGGGGCTGGTTGGGGTTCTTGCAGGAATTTCTCCTGCCAGAAGAGCAGCCTCCCTCGATCCGGTGGAAGCTTTAAGATCTTAGAGGAATGCCTGCAATGAAATTATTCAAAGGATTTCGGATTGCTCTTCATGCCCTGCTCAGCCATCCTATTCGAACTGCCCTGTCGTTAGTGGGCATTATCATCGGTGTAGCTGCAGTCATTCTGATGGTGGCTGTCGGTGAAGGCGCCCAGAAGGAGGTCGTGAAGAAGATCCAGAACATGGGGACAAACCTGATCATCGTCAGCGCGGGCCAGGTAAAAACGATTGGAGGGAGATCCCGCCAGGTGAGCATCGTTACAACCCTCACCCCAAGGGATGCGATGGCCATTGCCTCCGAGATTCCTGGCGTTGGCCAGGCCGCATCCACTCAAGGCAAACGCCTTGCTCTCAAATACGAGACACAATCTTACACCACTCAGGTCGTGGGAACCACCTTTAATCTTCCAGAGATCAAAAACCTCTCCCTCGCCGAGGGAAGGTTTTTCAATGAAGATGAAGACAGGATGATGGCGCGAGTGGCTATCTTAGGACCGACGCCTGCGAAAAATCTCTTTCGAAACACAAATCCGGTCGGTGAGGTTATACAGATCAAGAATGTGGCGTTTGAGGTAATCGGCGTGACAAAGGAAAAAGGGATGATTGCTGGTCAGGACGAGGATGACCAGCTTTTTGTCCCCTTAAACACAGCCATGAAGCGCCTGATGAATGTGACCTATCTCTCTCAGATCTACCTCCAAGCACGAGGTATAGAGGTTATGAAACCGGTGGAGCGTGAACTCAAGAACCTCCTAAGGGAACGCCATCGGCTCAAAGAAGATAAAGCTGATGACTTCACCATCCAGAATCAAATAGACATTCTGGAAGCGGAAAGAGAGACGACCCAGAGCTTTACCCTCCTCATCGGGAGTATTGCCGGAGTCTCTCTTTTAGTAGGAGGGGTGGGAATACTCGCTGTCATGCTCATTCTTGTCCGTGAGAGGACCAATGAGATTGGGGTCCGGAGAGCCGTGGGGGCAAGACGGAAGGATATCCTACTTCAGTTCATGATGGAAGCGACAACTTTGAGCATTGGTGGGGGGATTGTAGGAATTCTTCTCGGTCTGCTCGGTTCGATGATTGTCCGCTATGCCACAAAATGGCCGGTCTCGCTCTCGGTGACACCGATCATTGTCTCGTTTGGGTTCTCCTTTGTGGTTGGATTTTTCTTCGGTGTCTATCCTGCCCGAAAAGCCTCCCGTCTTGACCCCATTGAAGCTTTAAGGGCGGAATAGAGTGCGAAAAGGCTATGCAGAGTAGATGGTTTTGAAATCCAATTAGATGAAAGGAGGAAGCTTAGATGAAAAAGGTAATCTGTTTAATGTTGGCTATTCTATTTCTGGTATCAGGGCTTGCGTTTGCCGGGCAGAAAGAAAAAATTGCCATCGCCGCGAAAGACAAAGTCCCAGGAGCCTCAGTGAGTGGCCCCGTAGGAACCAGCCGTTTTTTCCTTCTCTTTGACGAGAAAGGGAAATTGATTGAGTCAATTACGAATCCCTACAAAGAGGCGGAGAATCCTGGGCCCGCGGTGGCCGATTTTCTTGCCAGCAAGGGAGTGACGATTATCGTGGCTACAGGATTTGGGGACAGAATTGTTCAGGTCATGAAAAGCAAAGGAATCAGAACTGTTGTCTTCCAAGGGAGTGTGGAGGAAGCGGCAAAAAAAGTTTTCCAACCCAAATAAATAAGGAGGGAATGAAGATGAAAGTAATCTCTGTAGTGGTGGTGGTTCTTTTTTTGGTAGCCGGTCTGGCCGTTGGTGAACAGAAAGGGAAAATTTGCGTTGCGACAAAGGAAAAGAGTTCTGAGGCCGCGGTCAGTGACAAAGCGGGGCTGGCCCCCTATTTTCTAATTTTTGACGAGAAAGGGAAATTGATTGAGGCAATTACGAATCCCTACAAAGAGGCGAAGAATCCTGGGCCCGCGGTGGCCGATTTTCTTGCTGGTAAGGGAGCGACGGTCGTTGTGGCCGAAGGGTTCGGGCCTAAAATTGTCGAAGTCATGAAGGGCAAAGGAATCAAAGCCGTTTCCTTCAAGGGCAGTGCAGAGGAAGCGGTAAGAAAAGTGCTCCAAGCTAACTAAAAGGATTGGGCGCCCTGCACGTTACCTTGCTTACGCAGGGTAGCCGACTCGGAGGACGGGGATTGAACCTTGATCCCGGTAGAGAGGGATGCAACACCTCGTCCTCCGTACAAGGTTTCCTCCTGCAAAGAGCAGTTTTCGGATCAGTCGAAAGGAGCCTTTCAATATCCTCTCTTTTACACCCGCCGTTCAAAGGGATTATGAACCCCAGTCACTGGAGGTTTTCTTTTTCTCCCGAATTGTTATATACGGGAATAAAGAATATTGAACTCCGGTTGAAGGCAACCGGTTTATTCGGAGAGAAGGAGACCGAATTCGGGGAAAAGCAGAATGACTACAGGGTTGAATTAAGGGTGAGGTACTATTTCTGATTTGAGTTATCCAGTCTCCATTTCTTCCGAAAGCTTTCGCTAATCAATGGACAAAGAGATACCGAGCGAAGATTTAATGGCAAGGATTGCAAAAGGTGACGCTGATGCATTTGAACTCCTGGTAAATCGCCATCAGACTTCCGCTTCGAATCTCATTTATCGTTTCGTTGGGGACAGGACGCAGGCAAAAGACCTGGCCCAGGAAGTATTTATACGGGTCTGGCAGGCAGCCGGAAGTTATCAACCCAAGGCCAAATTTACAACCTGGATCTACCGTATTACTGCAAATCTTTGCCTTAATGAACTGAAATCCTCACGCCGGAAAAAGTGGCTTCAATTCCTGCGGTCTGATTCGGATCATGAGGCCCAGATAGAGGAAGACTTTCCCGACCGTTCTCCATCGCCGGAGGACGTTCTTCTGACCAAGGAACAAAGCCACCAAATCACCAAGGCCCTTCAAAGTCTGCCTGACAACCAGCGAATGGCATTGGTTCTAAAAAGATACGATGACCTTTCTTATGCGGAGATTGCCCAGATCATTGGGTGCTCGGTCTCTGCCGTTGAATCCTTGCTTATCCGGGCCAAAAGAACCCTTCAAGAAAAATTAAAAAATTTGTAACACTTTAGCGTTCTGAAAATCCCTCCCACCTCCCTTTTACAAAGGGAGGAGATTATGCTTTCCCCCTTAGAAAAAGGGGGATCAAGGGGGATTTTACGGTGATTTTCTTGATTTCTCGGATTTTGAAATTCGTTTTTTCAAAAGGCTAAGTTCATACAAAACTTTCTAAGAAATAACCGCAGGTTTTTGGTTCGAAAGTTGTTTAATTAATTATAGGCCATATTCTAGACAATGGGAAAAAGATGAAGTGCCGTAATGTTCAAAAGAAACTTTCAGCTTACCAGGATACCGAACTGGAGACCCATGAGCGGGAACAGGTCAAAGAGCACCTCCTAAACTGCCGGACCTGTCGTGAACAGCATGCGGAGTTTTCGCTGGTCTGGCAAACCCTTGGGGAGTTGGAAGAAATCCACCCGGATCCGTGGTTTTACCGGCAAATCGTTAGAAAAATTAAGGAACCTCGTAAACAGCGTCTCTTTCCCAGTCTCCAATGGGTTCCCCGGTTATTACCAGCACCGGTCATCGTCTTCATCCTTTTAGTCGTTGGGATACTAACTGGAGCGTATCTTGGAAATATCCTGGCACAGTCTAACATATTCCTGCTCCATTATGAGCAGGCCAGCGAAACCGTTTTTAATTCTATGAGGGTTTTTGATCCTGCACCCCCGGGGACGCTTGCAGAAGGATA
>Ga0315281_10005471_pt1 | contig 18164 bp, 27 predicted proteins | sample YL17G07_0_MG_FD_204540 | JGI IMG/M metagenome (GOLD analysis project Ga0315281, IMG submission 204540) | Sediment microbial communities from Yellowstone Lake, YNP, Wyoming, USA - YL17G07_0 | ecosystem: Environmental > Aquatic > Freshwater > Lake > Sediment | place: USA: Wyoming | collected...
GGCTCATCGAGAAACAGGATTTTGGGATGGTGGATCAATGCAGCGGCAATCGTTAGCCTTCGCTTTAATCCTTTCGATAATTTCTGAAAAGGTTTGTCTTGATGTTCCTTCAAACCGAATTCCTCGACAAGCTGAATGGCTTGATTTTTTCGCTCTTTTCTTGGAACCCCATAAAGTTCAGCCTGGTAAATAAGGTTGTCCAGGGCAGTGAGTTCGCTATATAGGTTCGATGTTTCAGGTACAAGGCCAATTGTCTTTTTGACCTCCACGGGTTCCTTCAAAATATCGTGGCCATCAACCAATGCGGTGCCGGAACTGGGTTGGGTCAGGCCTACCATCATCCGAATGGTGGTCGTCTTCCCTGCACCATTGGGTCCTAAAAAACCGAAGACCTCCCCTTCTTTGACGTCAAACGAAATGTGGTCTACAGCAAGGATAGTTTCATAAAACTTTATCAGATCATTTACTCGAATAATGGTGCCCATCTTAATTCGCCTTTCTTGCTAAATTTGATTGAGATTTCAAAACAATATCTCCAATGTGACAGTTGATATCCTCGGCAATGACGGAACATTTTACATTTAGCAGAAAGAAAATAGGGCGATGCTCTTCACTGAGTGATTCATAGTTTCCCTGTCCTTTTGACAAAACGAAATCTGATTTTTGATATCTCTTCAAGAACTCCTCAGAGCATCTTTTAAGAAGCGTCCCCGGTGCATCAAAACCATTGGAGATGACTTTGGCCACTTTATCCATTTCAACAAAATGAGCGTCTTCCACCGTTACATCATTCAGAATGGGGAACCCTCTCACCACATATGTAATCTCCAAATTAAAATTATCGAGGAGTTCCTCTATGAGAATCTTATCCCAAACAATTTCCCCAGCATTATCACCCAAGAAAAGCAGTGATTTTGATTGAGTCAATTTTTCATAAAATGGCTCGTAGTCATCCCAGGCAAATCCTTTATCGATCATTTCCATATATCTCTTATAAATATCTGGCGGTTGAGGTGTAAGGGCTAAATCGAGGGCATTTCCAATAGCAGACAGCATCATTGCTGTCTTTAAAGGATCAGACATGTCTGCGATAAGGGAACTCAAGATATCTTCATGTTTCAGTGCCAGTTCGTTTTGTCTTTTCTTTGCATCCTTATAAGGATCAAAATTACCAGTGATCGATTTTACCCTTAGATGGACAAGGTGGGCAATTTCTGGAGGAGTAGCCTGAATAGAAATATTTGACAAAATCGAAAGAACAGAGTTAACAGCCTTTCTCTGAATCCCTTCATCTTGAGTGGCCATACGAGTGGCATCCAGTGCTTGACGTAAGAAGCAAGGAAAACAATTTAAACTTGTCCTCATAAAATAGAACCTTTTTCCTTTAAACGTTTTAGATCTTTACGCATCTTTTTGATAAGTAATTCCCTCTTCAATCGGGAAATATGATGGATGATTAAAATGCCATTTAGATGGTCTATTTCATGTTGATAAACTCTCCCTGAAAAATTGGATAACTCCAGACTCGCTTCCTTCCCATCCAGATTCCATGCACGAATATAAACTTTCTCCATCCGTTTCACCGGCACCTCAATGTTCGGGAGGCTTAAACATCCCTCCTCCATGACTGATTCGCCTTCTCCTTCAACAATTTCAGGATTGATTAAAGCCCTCCAATCTTTTCCAAGACCCACAACGATAATTTGGTTAAGAATTCCGATCTGTGGGGCAGCGAGTCCGATTCCTTTATTCGCATACATCGTATCTACCATGCGATCCACCATTTCTTTGATCTTTCCATCAATATTCTTAATGGGCGCTGCCCTCTTTCTTAAAATAGGATCTGGGTAAATCCGAATCTCATCCATTCTCTCTTTGCTTTCTGCCTTGAATAAATCTCTTGTTTTCTTATCAATCACTCTTGAGATCTCCATCTTCTTCTCTACTGAATTAGATTCTGTCCGTGGTCGAAATCGATTCCAAAGACCTTCAGAAGATCGACAGGTATATCGTTTACCACTACTCCCTTGGAGAAGGGATGTGGCTGTCCTTCGATCAACGGTTGATCCGTGAGGGCCAAACACCGGTGCAGGGCGATCTCTTCCAGAATCCGGCAATCGTCAGGATAAATAAAACCAAGCACGATTTCTGAAATCGAAGGCCAGGTGATCCGCAAAAAGATCCAGCTCCTTTCCTCCTTTGGGTAGAAGTAAAATTCCCACCGAGCGAGATGATCCATTGATTCCCTCTTTTCAGGTTGAACCGATTCCCATCCTTCCCACCCTGGAACCGGGATGAAAAGTAAATCCCCTGGTAGAAGAAAATCCGTGATCCTAAGCAAAATTCCCTCCGTGGTAAAAGGCCTATTAAGGTTGAAAGTTCAACTTCTTCCTGTTAATGCCAGCAACTCCCATCCCTAATAAGGTGTAGGCAAATCCTGTTGAACCTCCTCTCCCCCCATCCTTCTCCCTGAAATCGGGCCTGTATCTCCTCCACGGCACTTCTAAAATATCCTAAAAACTATTGCAGAATTTTCAAACAATTGAGGGTGCCGAACGGATTTTCAACAAAGGAAGAGCACCCAGGATCGTTTTGCCATGCTCCATCCACAAGAAAGCGATATTCATACCGACCCGGACCTAATGGAAGTGAAATCTTCCAGACCCCCTTCTTGTCCTGTTTCAAGGGATGCGCAGACAGATTCCATTGGTTAAAGTCCCCAGCGATAAATACGCTCGTCGCTTGAGGCGCTGATAGACTAAACTCTGTTTTCATTAACTTCGGATTTTTCTTGGTTGCTTTCGCCATGATCCACCTCCTTCTCTCTCGCTTCACCAGTCTATAGAAAGAAGGCTGATACAGGGAGACAGCAGTGCACATGCAATCCTTATTTGCCTGTGAGGGTAGCTAAATAGGCTGCACCAAGCTTGTCCACATGATCCTTAATATTTTCAAAAAAGTTGAGATGGCCCTCTTCGTCACTGAGAAGCTCTTCAAACAGATCTTTCGATTTTTGGTCCTTTTCAGAAGCACAGATGAGAGCTGCTTCGTTATACATCCTGACAGCTTGCGCCTCGAGGGTCATATCGGTGGCCAGCATCTCAGGGATCTCTTGCCCCTTCTTGGGAGATGAATCAGGTTTTGAGGTAGGTTCCCCTTTGAGGAACAAGATCCTCTCAGCTAACTTCTCGGCGTGCTTCATTTCAACAATTGAAATTTCTTTAATCTTGGAGGCCAATTTACCAAAATCCTTATCCTCCAGTTCATAATGATGGATCATATACTGATTGATCGCTCCGAGTTCGGCCGACCGAGCCTTGTTTAACAGATCGATCACTTTCTGGTTCATAGGTCTTCCTCCTTTCTAATACTTCAAAGACTTAATTATGTTCCCCGCACCGGCCTTGATAAAATTTTCCCCATATTCATTTTTAAACATCGCCATAGCTCTATCACCCGTGCAATGGCAAGGTGCGACCTTTTGAATGTTCATTTCGCGAAAGGTGTGGATCAGATCTCGGATTTCTTTTGCGCTTCTTGAAGAGAGATGAAATCCACCGAGAACCAGGTAAATGTCTCGTCCCGTCGTTGTCTTTGCTTTCTTAATGACCTCGACAATTCCCGGATGGGCACAGCCCGTCAGGATGACCATGCCTTGCGGCGTGCTCACGATGAGGGATTGTTCTCTGATGCTATGACCCATCTCGCCGGTTGAATAAATTCCCCGATCAATTTCTAAAGGGGCATCGACTCTTACCACCTCGGCCCCATACTTTTTTACCCTTTGTTCAAATTCCTGAGGAAATGATTCCGGAATATATACTTTCAAGGTTGGCTTCTCTCGCAACAGACTCCAGAGCCCTCCTGTATGATCTCCATGAATATGTGACAATACGATCATGTCAATGGTTTTTGGGTCTTTGTTTAATATCCTCATATTATAGAGGAGAATCTCTCCGTCTCCTCCTGTATCGAAAAGAACCGTCTTTTCCTCAAGCTCTATCAGGCACGAAAAGCCCCATGATGATTTCAACCGATAGTCATAGGGATTGTTATCATAAAGGATAGTCAATCTACCTTGAGATCTTTCGGATTCAGGATAAACAGGGTTCCCGAGTGCTTGGTCGTACAGAAGCAAGCCGACCAGCAGGGAGAGAAAAGAGAGCTTTATCAAACTTAACAATAAAATCTTGACCACCTTAAATGATCCTCACTCGCAATAGGATTTCGTCATCCTTTGATTCATTTAAGACGACTCTTAGTAAGGTTCCTGGTCTTACGCCAGGAGGTATTTGGATAAAAAATCTCTGTTGTTCTCCTACCTTGTCAATGATAATCTGTTTTTCGGTTCCCCAATATGCTTCGCCTGATGTAAGTGGAAGTTCACAAATTTCATCTATTTCTTCTCTTTTCGAAAAGTCTTTCAAAACTTCTTGAAAAAATCCCCTTCGAAGAAAATCCGCTCTCCTGCGGCCGCACCCTCTCCCTCTTTTCCCACAAAAGGATTCACGGAACACCTGCTTGGTGAACCCAAACGCGAACTCTCTGAAGAGTTCTTCGAAGTTGAGATCGCTGAAGATATCCTCTGTTGTATATCTACGCTTGAACCCTTTATGACCAAAAAGATCATACTCCTTTCTCTTTTCCGGGCCGCTCAAAACGGCGTACGCCTCGCCAATCTCCTTGAATTTCTCTTCACTTTCTGGATCGTCGGGATGGCGATCGGGATGATATTGTAAGGCCAATTTTCTGTAGGCCCTTTTTATTTCATCCTCTGATACGTTTCGGTTGAGACCCAATATTTGGTAATAATCTTTCTGAACCATTCTTAAATTCCTTCAAGAGGTACACGACCTCCTAACTGATCGTTCAGCTGGAGCCGGTTGAACAAGAAGCAGAAGATTTTACAGACCCCGAAGAAAAAGAGGATAATACGCGTTGAGGGGCATCAGCATTACATCTTGGACAACGGACCTTACTATTATCCTCATTTATTCTCTGCAAAACTTCGAATCTTTCCTTACATTTTCGGCATTCATACTCGTAGATGGGCATTACGGCGCTTCCTCCTTTCTCTCCTCGAGATGGACTTTCTCAAACAACGGTTCTTCCATATCGAGTACCTTCAGGGGACTCTTCCCGGTAAAAAGCTTGATGATCCTTCCGACGGTGTAAGCATTTCCCTTAAGCATCAGCTTGCAGTTTTTGAAAGTACATCCAGATAGCTCTGTGTCTCCCCTTTCGAGGATGATCATGCAATCTTGGAATTCACAATGGATGAAAGATTTTCCATCCAGTTCTATCTTCTCGTTTAAAAGTTTGGCGTTCTTATATCGAATCTTAAAACCCTCCATCAGTCCTCGTTCCCATGGGTATTAGGATTATCCTTTTTTGTATGGTTGTAATCTTTAATAGCCTCTTTTAGGGTATTCGATGCCAAGAGAGCACAATGAACACTCTCCTCAGGTAAAACATCCAGGGCATCCAGTATCATTTGTTGACTGATTTTTACGGCCTCCTCAATCTTTTTTCCCTTGGCCAGCTCTGTGGCCATACTGCCTGCGGCTATGCTGGAAACACATCCATCCGTCATGAATTTAATTTTTGAAAGTCTCCCGTCCTTGACCTTGAAGGAAATCTGCATCGTATCCCCGCAGGGGCCTTTAATCTTTGCAAAACCATCCGCATCTCTGACCTTACCCCGGTTCCTCGGATTCAACCACCGCTCGATCACCTTTTCAGAATAGATCTTTCTGGCATCTTCCATGATGGATGCCTGAAGTTCGTTTACTTTCTTTTCAAAATCATTGGACATGTTTCGACTCCTTCAGCCCCTTGCCGTAAACTTTTGAAAAATCTGTGCCCTTGACCCATCCCACTCTGACATTTGCCTTTGAATCAATTTCAGGCAGATAGGGTTTTATATCAATGAGTGGCGTCCCTTCCAATGCGTCTAACCCTTTTACTTTCAGCTTATTTCCGTCTCTTTTAATCAATTCAACGATGGAAAAGCCCAAGGCATTCGGCCTATTCGGCGATCGGGTGGCAAATACACCGTGGGGCTCAGAATCCCAGGGTGTTTTTACCAAAAGGGAATAATCTTTAGAACAATGAAGCCAATAGAGTAAGATCAGATGTGAGAACCCATAGATATCCTTTAACCCTTCTGCATATTGATCAAATATTTCAATCTCACAAATTTCTTCTCGGCCTTGGGGAGGAGATTCTTTCCTGTCTTTGTATGGGGAATGGATAATTCCAATAGGTTTAAGTTGCATATCTTCTTAACCTTTTTGGCAGCCAACCTGGCTGCTTCGCTACTTCTATCCTCAGGAGGGAGCCTTAAAGATGAGTGTATCTCCATCGTTTAAGGATGTCTGCATACGGTTTTCAGAGAGATAGGTTGCTCCATTAAGAAGCACCCGAATGTCCATATCGATATCTCCATTATTATTCAAAAGGAACTTTTTCACTTCGAATCCAAATTTTCTTACCATGGCATCGATCAATTCCTTTAAGGTCTTACCAGGGAATTCGAATGCTATCTTCTTGGTCTTCCCAAAGGTCTTATAAAGAGGTAATCCTGCTATCTCGATGTTAACCTTCATCTTGCCTTTCCCTCCTTTTTGTTATCATTACCCTGTCTCACCCAGGAAAGAGAAGGATAAATCAAATTTTTTACAAGAATTTAATCCCGTCTACATCCACTTCCTGTGGAGCAGGGGGGAGTCGAACATCGTTCCTCTCTTCCGCAACAGGTGTGTCCAGGTGTTTTTTTCTCGCCTTTTAAGGGATGAGAGACGGAGATCATCTTCTCTAATTTGGGACTACCGCACTGTTTGCAGATCAAGGATTCGCCTTTCGAACCCATCCCCACTAAAAACTCCGAGATACTTCCACAGTGATTACACCGATATTCGTAAATGGGCATTTCTACCTCCTCGCAGAATAATAGGGCCACTTACGGCCAGTCTTCCTCCTCATCCGACGACCCTCTTAGGCCTGATGTATACAATCTGGCATTGCCCTTGAGATTCTTTTGAAGAGGAATTGCATTTCTTAGAATGACTTCGGGTCAGAGGCTGTAGATGAACCTCATAGTCCAGAAGGTTGTATATCTCCACAGCATCTTTGGCCAATGTTTCATCAGCAAGAAACTGAAACATCCAACCTTCCGCTTCCAAAGATTTATGGCTTTTTTTCATAACTCTTTCATAGTGGGCCGTGCGGGACTCGAACCCACGACTCTCTGCTTAAAAGGCAGGTACTCTACCTCCTGAGTTAACGGCCCCTATAATTTCAATCACTTGCCCTTCGTATCCTTTCCAGTTACGACATTCACTTCAAAATATTGATCCATAGGGAGATGGGCAAACAGTACAGCGCCGATGCAGGGAACCACATATTTTATTGACCACTGGCTTCCAAGAATATTAAAAAACTCAAGACAGGCAGAACAGACATGAAGGCTATCAGCAATTGAATAAGGGACGATGAGGCCATTAAGATTGATAAAAAATTTAGGATCGAGGAAGTTAGAATGATTTGCCGAATGGTTCATAAATATTTTTTCAAAATCAAAGGGGTCATTTGGTCGGTGACGTTCAAACCACGTCTGATAAAAATCCTTTTCAATCGGCTCGATATTTTCCCAGGCATTAGGTTTCCTTTGTTGATATTCTTCTGATTTAATCAATTGAGTGATTTCTTTAGGAGATGGAAGTCGATCTGGTTTAAAATTGGACTCCGTAATAATGATCGGGTTTTCAACATCTAAATGATCAAGTGGCCTATTACTGACGACCAGGAACTTCCCTGCCTTTTCGGATTCCCAGTACCATGAGGTTCTCCTCTTACAGAGGCCGTACCATGCTGGTGAAGCCAAGTATCCAGCCTCTCTTGTTGATCTTAACACCCGACAAGGAATTCGGGCTTCATCAGTCAGTTGGATCCCTCTTTCCTCAAAATTCTTCCTCACCTTACTCAAACCATGAGAGTCTACCCAGTAGCAAAATTTTTGGTAAGCCATCACTCCTCCATCGTGTCCGTGCCCGTTCTTCGTGTCCGTTAAACTTATAATCTATTGAATTAAGATAGCTTCTACTTGCTCCCAAATTCGCTGAACGATCCCTTGGACTTCATTGCAAGGGTAATCCATCACTGTTTTCCTTTGAACCAGTGCTTCCACCACTCTGGGTTCGTAAGGGATTTGACCGATGAGACGGGAACCGTTCTTTTCGCAGTAGGACGCTATTTGGGCCGTATTCCCAAGGTTGATGTCGAATTTATTGACGCAGACCATCGAGGGAATTTTAAAGTGATCGGAGAGTTTCAAGATTCTTTCCAGATCATGAATCCCTGAAAGAGTAGGCTCTGTAATGGCTAAGACCAGATTCACTCCGGTCAATGAGGCCGTGACTGGGCATCCGATGCCTGGAGGACCGTCGATCAGTATGAGGTCAAGGTTCTTCTCTTTTGCAATCTCCACGGATTTCTTTCTCACCACAGTTACGAGTTTACCGGAGTTCTCCTCTCCGATTCCAAGTCTTGCATGGACAAAAGGACCATAGGGTGTTTCGGAGACAAACCAATCTCCTGAAAAAGCCTCCTCCATTTTGATAGCTTCTTCCGGGCAGATGTGAGAACAAAAACCACATCCCTCACACGAAACAGGATCAACCACCCCATTATCAATGGCATTAAACCGGCAAACTTCGGTGCAGAGACCGCATTGGGTGCACTTGTCTAAATCCACGTGAGGAGATCTTCCACCAAAATATTTCTCCTGAATTATGACCTTTGGTTGGAGAAGGAGGTGGAGGTCTGCCGCATCGACATCAGAGTCCACCATAACCTTATTTTTTGCCAACGAGGCGAATGCAGCCGCAATGGTCGTTTTCCCCGTTCCACCCTTGCCGCTAACGATGGCTAATTGTTTAATTTCGTTAAGTTCTTTTTCCATTTCCTGACACAGCTCTCCTTTCTCACTTACCCATTCGCTCAACTAATTTATTAAGTTGTTCCTGTGAGAGAGGTTCACCAAATGCGGCATAATGATAAAGAGGTTTAGCGGGATCTTTAATTGGGGCCCATTTCCCCTCCTTCCAATCCTGGTAAATGCATTGATAATCTACCCCTTTTACAACAGGAATAACTCCCTTCAGATTTTTCACCTTCCCCTCTTCAAGCCAGGTCAAAGTCACTTTCCCTTTTTGGACTTGTTTCATACTTTCAGTTCCATGACATGCATCGCATTTTCTACCTTCTTTCATCACGGAGTGACTCATATGAGGGGCAAACATAAAGAAAGTCTTATTGCCTTTTACCACAAAGTTCTGCATGTTCGCCGAGGTAACCTTTCCTTGGTAATTCATGAGAAATACCCATCTGGAAACGGGAATGGCAACACGTTTTCCTTCTTTGACAAAGGTATCAAAGTGACAATTGGTGCAACTGACTACATGGCGAACATGACAGGCCTTGCAATCCAGCCTTTCCCCATGGACGGTATGGGAGTCGCTTGGTTTGACAGAGAGATGGCATTTTTCGCACTTTGTATCCATTGCTCCAGGTTGCTTTAGGGATATATATTCAACCCCGTCACCGTGTATCTCCCTTGCGGAGTGGCAATCCATGCATTTCATCCCTTTAGCAAAATGGACATCTTCCTGGTTTGCCGCACGATCTATCTTCATTATGGCCTGTTGTCGTGCATGGCATTCCAGACACATGGCTTGGTTTTTCGCCGCTTTAGTTGAATATTTGAAAGTCTTATCTTTCTCCACTTTATGGCACCGATCGCATCCTGGCACATGGCAATTCTTGCATTCGAGGTTAGAATAGGGAACACCTGATATGATTTCTAAACCTCCGTTGGCCTTATCATACCAGTATCCCATCGCCTTTGCAGTGTAGTGGAGGCTGGAGAGAAAAAAACAGTTCTCTTTCTTGATCTCCTGACAGAATGGATTTCCAAGCAGGCCGACAAGAAGCAAATTCAGCACGATTAGTTGAATGGTCAATACCCTTTTCATTTTCCTCCGTCCTCCTCAATCTGGATTGGATTTAACACTTTCATCGCAAAAACTAATCAGTCTCAACAGGAGCTACCTACTTCGGTAATTAAGAATCGCTTCGTGTAGTCCTCTGATCGCCAGAAGCGAACAGTGGGCCTTCCTTGCTGGAATACCTCCTGCCGCCTGGATCACATCATTGTCCGTAAGCTTCAGTGCCTCCTCGAGAGTCTTCCCAATCGCCAATTCCGTGGCAATGCTGGAAGTAGCGATTGCTCCCGGGCAGCCCATCGTCAGAAATTTAGAATCAGAAATTTTCCCATCCCTCACATTGATGTAAACCCTGACATAATCCCCACAGGTTGGATCGCCCACAACTGCCATTGCGTCAGGGTTCTCTATTTCCCCTGCATTTCTTGGATGGGTAAAATGATCGATCATCGTCTCGTTATAGACGAGGTAACCAACCTCATCACTCAATTCTTCTGTCTCTTCGATTTGACTCATAGAGTTCCCCCACCTTTTCAAATAAATCACAAAATCTCTGGATATAAGAAGGATTCTCGGCAACGATAGGAATACCCTTTGAATAAGATTCGGCTATTTTTCGATCCATCGGGATTTCCATAAGGATGGGAATGTTTTTTGATTTGCAGTAATCCCACACCCCTCGATCCCCTATATCCGCCTTATTGATTACAACTCCCATCGAAATTCCTAATTTTTCCAGCATTCCTACTGCTAACTCTAAATCATTCAGCCCAAAGGGGGTCGGCTCTGTAACGAGGAGACAGAAGTCACTTCCTTTAACAGTTTCAATGACAGGGCAGGCTGTCCCTGGAGGGGCGTCGAGAATCACGATCTTATCCTTTTGAATCTTTTCTTTGGCCTTTCGGATGAGGGGAGAGGCCATGGGTTCTCCAACATTAAGAACTCCATTAACGAAAGGAATTCCATCAGAATTTCCTTCTTGAACAATGCCAATCTCTCTTTCCACTTCAAAAATGGCCTTCTCAGGACATAAATAGGAACAAGCACCGCACCCATGGCAGAGTTCATCAAAAACCAGAACGTTTTTCAAAATGACAGCAATTGCATGATATTCACAGACCTTTGCACATTTGCCACAGTAAGTGCATTTGGATTCATCGATTCGGGGAACCGGAATTCCCATAGAGGTAACCTGATGGATGGAAGGGGATAAAAAAATGTGGGAGTTAGGTTCCTCCACATCGCAATCAATTAGTTGGGCAGTCCCTTTGGGGAGTGAAAGGGCTAAATTGACGGCGATGGTGGTCTTTCCGGTCCCCCCTTTTCCACTCGCTATTGAAATGATCATGCTGTCTTTCCTTGTCCACACATCTTAAAAAACTGCTTGGTTAATTTTTTGAGAAACAATTTGTATACCATCCATTTAGAGCCTCAAGTCCTCCCTAATCCTCTTTCTGGGTCCTCCGTCTCTTGCAGTCGTCCAGTCCTTAACCGGGATGATCTCCTCATATCTATCGAGCTGGCCAAGTTCCTTGAGCCGATCGATGATTAGCTGCCAGGCGCAGTCAGTTTCTCTGTCCACCTCACACTTCCCATTCGACGACCCACCACAGGGACCATTGAGTAAGCTCTTGGCACACCTCGCAATCGGACAGATTCCTCCGGTCTGATCAAGGATACAGGTCCCGCAACCCTGACACCGCTCAGCCCAAACTCCCTGTTCCAGTGCCACTCCTAAAAAAGTTGTATTCACAGCCGGTAACACCGGCTTCGTCCGATACTTTTCCGCTACATACTGAACCCCTGCACCACATGCCATCGACAAGATTGCCTCATAGTCTCCCACAAAAGGACGGATCTGATCGATGTATTCAGGATCACATTGACGTTCAAGGGTATGCTCCCGAACCTCTATCTCCTCTCCATCCTTTGCGCGGAAGAGCCTCAACTCCGACGCCAGTGCTCCAACCTCCCTCTCTCCACCAACAGCACAGACCGTTACACATTCGTTACAGCCAAGAAGGAGAACCTTTTTATAAGGCTTGATCATCTGCAGGATCTCATCAAGTGATTTGCGATTTGCTACAATCATCAAGGCCTCTGTTTATATTTAATCAGTCGCAACATTCTCGTAATAGCAACGATGCTCATACATCCGATATCGGATTGCCCCTGTTTTTGTAAGATGATCTAAGTGCTTCACAACCTCATCGATGCGGAGTCCAAGAGCTTTAGAAATATCTTCCGTTGTACAAGGTCTTCTCTTAATCAGATTTAAGATTTCTGTATCCTTCACGGAGTTAAACTCTTCTCCCAGCGGAGCGCCAAATTCGGAGATAATCTCCGCCTTATCTCCCAATTTTTTCCTTATTTCTTCAAGCTGAGCTGTTGTTAAGGGATAAGCAAATTCTTCAGCAGGGGGCCTAACGGGTGTGTTCAATTGAATCCTATCGGGCTGGATTCTTTCGATGACCCCTTTGAGTCTTTCGATCTCCTCTTTGCCGTCGTTTATCCCTCTGCAAAAGACCACTTCGAGCCAGATCTGGCCTCGATACTGATTTCGAAATTGAATGAGGCCTGAAATGATTCCCTCAATTCCTAAGGACGCGTGGGGTCGGTTTATGTATTCAAAAAGAGCCGGAGTGATTGCATCAAGGGATGGGAGGACGACATCTCCTTCCGAGAGATCCATTCTAACTTCCTTTGACGAGAGAAGAGAGCTATTCGTTAAGATGGCTACGGGAATAGAGGTGATCTGTTTAATCCTTCGAATTATTTCTCTAATGTTAATATTCAATGTTGGCTCACCAGAACCAGATAGGGTTATATAATCCGGTTTTTTCTCTAAACCTGATAGATAGATTTCTAATTCTCCCTGGATCTCTCTGGGAGATACGTGGGACTGCCGAAGTATTGTTTTATGGGTCGTTCTTCCCAATTCGCAATAGATACAATCAAAAGTGCAGGTTTTATTAGGAACGAGGTCAATCCCCAGAGATCGTCCCAGTCTCCTCGAAGGAACTGGGCCAAAGATGTATTTTAACGGGCGGGAAACCTTATCCATTGAAGTGCTCCAGTATGGCTTGCAGGGCCCCACCGGAAATAGTCCTTGCTTTATCTGAGACCGTATAGCAGTGGGCCTTCATTCCTCGGGGATCGACATCACCCAGTTTCATCCCCTTCCAAACCTCGGTTCCATCCCTCAGTAATCCTCGGATAACACCCGCAATCCTGGATCGCACCGCAAGATTTTCTATGGTTCCCACCTTTTCATTCGCCCTTACACCGTCAACGATCTTCCTCAATGCATTGAATTTACCGCCTCCTGGGGCCCGGATCACCCTTTCTTCTGTATAACCACCGATGGAGCCCGGGATTCCCGTGTTTGGCTCGGCTTCCCCATTGGCAATTATTCTTCCCAAATTGTGGCCACGGTTTGTCTCAATGACCAGATGAACATCCTTCCCTGCGTGGAATCCAGGACCGAGGCCAATAACCAGAGGGGCGTCGGTTATCTTTGTGCCCAAATTCTTTTTGACCAGAGTAGCATCGATAAGAACATCGGGTTTCAAGAAGTCTTTAACTTTCGCATCCGGATCTATCAGAATGGGAATCTTCCCCTCTCTCCACACCTCTGAGATATGATCTGCTGACTCAACCCTTTTTGCAGCAATTCCCTCCACTTCTTTCTCCGAATCATAGACCGCCTCCGAAAATGCTACTTCTCTCCTCACGGCTTGAGGATTCGAAGTTTCAGTCATACAAACCTTAAAATGACAGGAGGCAAGCCGATGAGCAACACCTGTTGCCATCTCTCCTGCGCCTCTAATAAGAATCACCAGGTCATTCAGTTTCTCATCCATGCCTATCAATTTTGGATCTTCTCGAACTCCTGAATCAGCCGATTTTTATCAATACCTGATAAAATGCAGGCCATCCCGAGCGTCTGGATTTTAAAACCCGGTCTTTTTAGGCAATACCCACCGAAATGTCTTTGCATGATTTCAGACATCTGGGGATATTCTTTGACAATATCTCCAATCAGTTTGTATTCGAATAATGAGTTCTTAGCTGGATATGGCATCATTCCTTAGTTTGCCCCCTCCCTCATGTTTCGTCATTCCTGCGGAAGCAGGAATCCAAATCTTTAGTTCCCTGTTTTCACAGGGACAAGTCTGGATTCCCGTTTATACGGGAATGACAGAATGAAAATCCAAGTGGAGGTTGGGTGAATCTGACCTCATATACTTGGCCACTGCACTGGCCGCTTTTTTACCATCAACATAAGCTTTCCCCTCTAAGGTGAAAATTTTATGAGATTTTTTTACGATTTTCGCTTCTAACTTCACAACTGTTCCTGTTCGAATGGGGGTAGAATACTTGATCGACAATCTTCCGGTGAGAGCAGGGATATCCTTCATTAAGAGACAGTGGGTCATCGCAGAATCCAACAGGGTGGCTATGATTCCTCCGTGAATGATTCCCGAATAGCCTTCAAACTTCGGATCTGCAAAAAAATCTCCCCATACAGAGCCATCTCCTTCGTGGTGAAACTTGAGCCCTAACCCTTCACCATTACTTGAACCACAGGCAAAGCAATTTCGATGGAAATTACTTTCAACCTGTTCTTTTTGAGTAGGTAACATCAGGTTCAAAGGTCTATTGCCATCCGCGATCCGTTTCCCCCACCTTTTTCCTCCCCCACCTGCGGGGGGAGGAGAGGAGGGGGACGGACACGGTCACGAATCACGAGACACGTTTTTTGTTTGATTAGGCGGCCTCCAGCTCACGGCGTTTGGCCATGTCAAAGAGGATTCGTTCTCTTGCCTTATCAATGCCCAATGCCTTACGCTTTTTATCGATATGTTCGATCATCATCCCGGCAGCTTTAATTGGATCAGGCTGAAAGGCCCATTTCCCTTTGAAGATCTCATCAAATCCCTCAAAGAGCATCTTGGTAACCTCTTCACTTCCGAGTGTCGGCCACGTGACACCAAACACCGTATAGACCCCTGAAGCAACAAAATATTGGCCGATGGAGATGGCCTTTTCGCTCATCCACTCTGGCGCCGCACCAGCAGCCGGCAGATCGCTGATGTCATCCCCCAGCCCTCCGTCCTTGACCACAGCGGTGGCTGCCATCAAGATCCGACTGTTATCCACACAGGAACCCATATGGAGGACAGGTGGGAGGCCTACCGCCTCACATACAGAGGCCAATCCCTTTCCTGCATATTTGCTGGCTGCTTCCGGGGTGAGGAGTCCATACTTTCCTGCGGCCATAGCGCTGCAACCCGTCGTCAGGACGATGACGTCATTGCCAATCAACTCCAGGATCATTTTCAGATGGGCGTCATCGTGGGAAACCCGTGCATTATTACAACCGACCACACCGGCAATCCCACGGATTCGGCCGTTGATGATATTATCGTTTAACGGTCTGTAAGAAGCCCTGAAGAGACCTCCCATGAGGTAATTGATCGTTTCGTGACTGAAACCCACAACCGTGTCCGTACTTTCCGAAGGGATAAGGACGGATGATTTCCGATTGGGAAAATTTTCAATTGCCTCTCTTAGGACTTTCTTTGCCACATTGAGAGCTTCATGTTCATCAAACTGGATATGCATCGCCCCTTCAATCTTTGCTCTTCGGTCCGTGGTGATGAGTTTGGTGTGATAACACTTAGCCACATCTGAGAGGGACTGCATCTCGCACTGTACATCCACAACCATCGCTTCAACTGCCCCGGTGATAATGGCCAGTTCCTGTTGGAGGAAATTCCCTGCACAGGGAATTCCATGCCTCATCAGAATTTCATTGGCAGAACAGCACATGCCAGCGAGGTTAATCCCCTTTGCTCCTTTTGATTTAGCCAGGTTGATCATTTCAGGATCCTGAGAAGCTACGACCAGCATTTCCGGGAGAAGCGGCTCATGCCCATGGGTGATGACATTAACATGATCCTCTTTTAGAACTCCAAGGTTAATCTGACCGGCTATGGGAACGGGGTTCCCGAACATGGCATCCTGGAGTTCTGTTGAGATCATCGAACCGCCCCAGCCATCTGCTAAAGCGCAACGTGCAGAGGCTTTGAGAATATTCTGGTAGTCCTGATCCACACCGATATGCGTTCGATGCATGATCTCAACGATCTCTCGGTCAATGCCCCGTGGAGCAGTCCCTGTTTCTCGCCAAAGTTGTTGCCGTTTCAGAGGAGCCCGTTTAAGAAATAGAATCTCTCCTTCCTGACGCCCAAATTCGGCCAAAGCCTTCTCACCCACATCAATTGCGACGTCCTGGACGGATCGATCTCCGATTTCAACCCCAAAATCCATGGCAAGCTGATACAATTTTTGCTCGTCTTTAATCTGATAATCAGGAACTTCGCCTTTAGCTGTAGCCAGAAAGAGTTCCGCCACCCCTCTGGCATGGTCAGAATGAGCAGCAGCCCCTGCGGCAACCATACGTGCAAAATTACGAGCGGCAATGGTCTCTGCGGTGGCCCCACAGAGTCCTCTCCGTTTCGTCTTTTCGGCGGCTCCCTCTTTCTTCTTTGGAGCAGGAACCCGACAAGGCCCCATCCCACAGTTCTTACAGCAACTCCCCTCTGCTCCAATGGGGCAAGGTTTCATCGCCTCTGCTCTGTCAAAGATTGTCTCACAACCATCCCTCGCTGCCTTTTCAATCATTATTTGTGTAGCTCTATCGACACTCTTCTTGTCTATATCACCCATTGGAGCCTCCCTTCATCCGAAAGCTAATTCATTTTCTTACCATCTTTGCCCCACATTTGGGACATTGCTTAAGAGAGCAAGGAATTCCAACCTCATGAGGTGCGACAGTTCCGCATTTGGGACAAACACACTCCCCTGCTGGGCCTGCACCTGCTCTGGAGCCGCCCATCCTTCCCCTTCGTGATCCGCCCATTCCCGCACCTCTACCTGTACCTGCACCACTACCCCAAGGTGGACCTGTTCCGTCTCCTCTTGGCATTCTCATCACCACCTTTTCAAATTTTTAGAATCATCTGCTTCGACACCAACACGAGTTAATGCGCTAATGTTACTCTTGGGGACTTTGGGCTTCTTAAACAGCGCCACTAAAGTGGAAGCCAATGGGACCAGCATCTCAATAAATCCAACGTATCTTTCAACTCGACTTCCACCTATTTTAGAACTGCTAGAACTCCGCGGGCCGAGGCACCTTCTTGCACCTCTTCCTGTTCCTGGACCAACGCCTCTGGGCGGGCCAGTTCCGTCACCTCTCGGCATATCCATCACCTCTTTTTCAAACTATTGGTTACAATTACGGGCAAGGGGGATCGGTCATTGGTCAAACGCCAGGGGAGATTCAGTTGACCTTTAGAAATGGCCGATCCCCCGAGTTCCATCAATGGCCCCCATGCAACCCATTCTTTACCACTACCACCGACGAAACCCTCGCCCGCCACCGAATACCCTGCCACGACCTCCACCCCATGGGAGGCCACCGCGGCCTGCGCCAAAAATGGGACCATAGAATGGGTACATACCGGTAGGTTGATAATTAGGCGGATAATAGGGTGCCTGGAAGCCATATCCGTAAGATCCATAGCTTCTGGATGGCATAGCACAAAAACCTCTTCCTCCACCCGTCATCGGTCCTTGACCCATTGGTCCTGTTCCATCAAATCCTGGCATAAGAACACCTCCTTTTTTGTAAAAGTTTATAGTCAATGGGTTAGGGTGAAGATGCCAGTTTAGTGAATGGGTTATGAAATTGGTTCCCAAAACTACACCTGACCTTTCAACCTTGACCCAAACCGGCTTCCTAACCTTTACCAATAAACCTTGGACATTTAATCTTGTTTTTGGCGCTTCAGTTCTTCGAGCCTCTTCTCAATGTGGCCCAACTCATCTCGAAAATAATTCGCCCCTTCTTCAAGAAAGCGAATCTCTACTTCTTTGGTTGGAGGCCCCCATGGTGGGACGGGCGCTCCGTACCACCCGGGGTTCCAACACCGACCTCTCCCATACCCATAAGGATGGTGTCTCCATCCCGCAGGTCCCATTCCGTATGGCATAGTGATTCTCCTTCCCGCCGTTAGCTAATTCTCGTAAGTCGTAAGGCGTTGGTCGTAATTGGTTATTCAAAGGTCTCTGCGACCACCCATGCCTCGG
>Ga0315281_10005472_pt1 | contig 18157 bp, 13 predicted proteins | sample YL17G07_0_MG_FD_204540 | JGI IMG/M metagenome (GOLD analysis project Ga0315281, IMG submission 204540) | Sediment microbial communities from Yellowstone Lake, YNP, Wyoming, USA - YL17G07_0 | ecosystem: Environmental > Aquatic > Freshwater > Lake > Sediment | place: USA: Wyoming | collected...
AAGCTACTGCGCCTCAAGGATTTTGAGCGTGAAGTATTGACAGATGATTCGGTAAACGGTTTTGCTGACAGCCAGTTTCACCACACCTCATGGATCGCAAAGGTGGCTGCACAATGGTTGGAATCACTGTGCCCCAATAAGGTATCTGTTTCGCGTGGTGGACTCACTGCCATGCAGCGCCGAAATTGGAAATTGGAAACTGTTATTCCAGAAGTTCGCCTTGAAAATAACTTGCCTGTGCTTGATAGCGAAGGCAAACTGATTGAGCCTGAGTATTTTGCCAAACTCAAGAAATATCTAGAAGGCCATCCGGTCAGGCGCGAAGACCGCGAGGCAAATCCCGATTTTGAGTTCAATCGCCGCCCGGATAAACGGCTGGATCATCGCCATCACCTGATTGATGCCATCACGCTATCACTCACTTCGCGCGGACTATTCCAACAAATGGCGAAGAACTACAAAACAGCCGCCGAAAAAATGCAGCCACGCGATGGTGAGACATCAGACGACCGCGAACGCCGCATTAAGAACGAAACACGGTTGCGCCTTGAAGTGCCGGAACCGCCTTTGCGCAATGTGCGTGCAGCCGCACTTGATGCCGTGCGTGAATGCAGCATCACCATCAAGCCGGATCGTTACCCGGACGGTGCGCTATTCAAGGACACCGCTTATGGGGTCGCTCAACGAGACGGCGAAGATAGATTGCGACTTGCTCTGCGCCAGCCTGTTGCCGGATTAGGTAAGACTCAGGGCAAAACCAGCCCAGAAGCTGTGCATAAAGCGATTGCCAATATAATCAGCGACGAAGTACGACGCATCATCGAGGGAGAATTCGATGCTCGCATTGCACAGGGCATGGAGGCAGGTGCTGCACTCACACAACCGATCATGCATCCACTTTATGGCAAACCGATTCGCAAAGTGCGTTGCTTTGAATCTTATGCCGAAGATGCGCAGCCCATCGGCTTTACCAGCCGTAATGGTGAACATCGCAAATACCTCATTAATGCGGGGTATGCCTATTTAGAACTTTTCACCGATGGCTCACGGGAACCACGGCTTGTAAAAGTACGTGATGCAATGCGTGAAAAAGATAAGCACGCACCACAAAATGTGATGCGAATTTACAAGGGCGATGTTGTGAAAGATTCCAAGGACGATAAGCCATATCGTGTTGGATATTTCAAAGCTGTAGGTGAAATTAAACTTATTCCAATCTACGACCCAAGATCATTTGATGCAATCAAAGAAGCGGGAGTAGAAAAGAAAAGCGTTGCTTTTGCGCCTGCCGCAAAGCGATTAAAGCTGGTCGGTTAGTCATGTCTGAACAGCGTGTCCTTATCATCGAGAATCCCGCTCACCTGCGCATAGATACAGGGCGCTTAAAAATTGAGCGTGATGGTTTTGATCATGCTTTTGTTTCACCCAAAGATATTGCAGTACTCTGCCTCGAACATCACACCACCACGCTCTCGGTTGCTGTTTTGCGCGCGCTCGCCGAAGCAGGGGCAGCAGTGATGGTTACCGATGCGCGACACATGCCTTGTGCCATGCAGATTCCACTTGCCGCCACCGGGCTGGATGCAGGCAGGTTGCGTCAGCAAATTGCACTGGATGCCAGCGAGAAGCGCGGCGAGTTATGGCAACAATTGATTACCGCAAAATTGTCTATGCAGTCACACGCCTTGCGCAGACTGCAACGCAACGGGGCGTTGCGCTTAGAACGTCTCGCAACTCAAGTACAGCATGGCGATACAAGCAACACAGAAGGCCAAGGTGCAAAACACTATTGGAGCAACCTGTTCCCGGATACATTCAGACGCAGCAAAGAAGGCGCGGAAGACCCGCTGAACATACGCCTTAACTATGGCTATGCCGTGCTGCGCGCCATGATCGCCCGCTCGTTGGTCGCTGCCGGACTCAATGGCACATTGGGATTGGGACATTGCAACGCAGGCAATGCATTCAACTTGGCGGATGATTTCATCGAACCATATCGCTTTTTGGTGGATGTGCATCTGGCTGATGATGCCGATACCTGGAGCGAAGCGCCGGAGTTCGACAGTCGCGCCAAGCGCTATTTGCTTGGATTCGTCGAACGCCCTGTGCGCATGGCGGGGCAAGATATGCGGCTGCACGCCGCGATTGATGCAAGTATCGCCAGCTTCGTGCGCATCCTTGATGGCAAGGGCAAGAAGCTGGTGCTTCCAGATGAACGGGTTATTAACGGGGATGACAAGGAATGGCGGTCAACGGATGGCGCGTGATGTGGGTGATCGCGGTTTATGATTGCCCGATGATTGAACGCGAGGAACGGCGCGATTACACGCTGTTCCGCAAAAGTCTGTTGCAAGAAAATTTCTTTCAGTTGCAAAACTCGCTTTATGTACGCCACTTTCCCACAATGGCGGTCGCCGAAGCCACAATTCAGCGCATCCGTTTTGGCATCCCGGCAGGTGCACAAGTGGCATTTTTCCTCGTTACAGATAAACAATATGCGATGACCCGTGAGTTTTTTGGTTCAAAACCCACAAGAAAAAAGCCCAACCAGCCGGAGCAAGTTGAGCTTTTTTAAAATAACTTCACAATCAAAACAACCGACTGCGTGCGACCTAGTGTATCAGGCATTCCGATGGTGGGGTGTCGGAACGATGGTGATTTCTTTGATGTTGGATGGCACAGTGTATCAGGCATTCCGATGGTGGGGTGTCGGAACAGAGACTCTGCAGCCCATTTATTGCTTTTCAGTGTATCAGGCATTCCGATGGTGGGGTGTCGGAACTGCTGATCTACAACTCCAGCCAGGGCAATAAGTGTATCAGGCATTCCGATGGTGGGGTGTCGGAACAGGGTGGTGTCGGTCATCAGCGCACCTCCAAGTGTATCAGGCATTCCGATGGTGGGGTGTCGGAACCCCGATCTCCGGTGCTGCCCCCGCCTCTCGAGTGTATCAGGCATTCCGATGGTGGGGTGTCGGAACGTAGCTGTTGGCGGCGATCACGGCCATGTTAGTGTATCAGGCATTCCGATGGTGGGGTGTCGGAACGCGAGGTGTGCGAGGCGGATGCGTGTTTTGAGTGTATCAGGCATTCCGATGGTGGGGTGTCGGAACTCTCGCGGGGGCATTCGTGCCAGTATTCTGAGTGTATCAGGCATTCCGATGGTGGGGTGTCGGAACCCGCATTTGTGAGGTCCAACCATTGGCCGGAGTGTATCAGGCATTCCGATGGTGGGGTGTCGGAACAAGACGCTGAAAGTAGATGCCCCATAAGGGGGCATCATTTCAGCGTCGCGCTCCGCGCAGCTTAGCAAAATGGGGATTGGTTGATTACTTGAAATTGAGTGAACGTCAGCTTTGTGACGTTTACCTCACCGTCCGCAATTGGCCGATGTTGCCGGTCGCGACCGTCAGCTTTCTTGACAGATATCTTACACCTCGACTGACCGCAATTGGCACGTTTCTGCCCGACCTGCTTACCTGTCATAACAGATCTGAAATTTATTATTCCCAGTTTCCCGTGCCAACGCTGCCCAGAGAGAGGATCAAATCCTTGATTTTCGGCTCTGGCTTCCAATAATCAGGGCCCTTCAAGAACTTGCCTTCGGTGTTATAGATTGGTTTGCCATCCGATCCGAGTTTGCTCTCATTGCTGTCCATGATGATATTGAGTACTTCTTCAAGCGGGATGCCGTATTTCAGTGCTTCAGACCGGCAGTACACCACCACATCTCCCAGCAGATCAGCGATGGCGACGATTCGATCAACAGGATCGTGAATGGAAGCGATTTCATCAATTTCATGCACTTCATCCATTAATGTTTTCTTGAATTTGCTCAAACGAACAATGGGGTGAGTAGGCAATGAAGGGGTGTCATGCATCGGTAGTTTGTACATGGCGTTCATTGCTTTAATACGATCAGCGAATTTATTCATTTTCTTCCTCTTAATTCCTCCACCAGCAGATGGAAAGCATCAATTTCCAACCTTTGGAAGGGTTGCCCTGATTACGCGCAAAATCAAGCGCCCGCTCTGATAAGTAGCGAAGACTCCATGTTGATTATTCAAATAAAAACCGGCCCGCAGGCCGGTTTTTATTATTTGCAGGGCATTCCGAATGCTTATTTCTTTTTCTTGTTGGCGATCATGTCGTGAATGATCGGGCTCAGGATGACTTCCATGGCGAAGCCCATCTTGCCACCGGGCACTACGATGGTGTTCGGGCGCGACATGAAGGACTCATGGATCATGTTGAGCATGTAGGGGAAATCCACGCCTTTTGGATTGCTGAACCGGATAATTACGAAACTCTCATCTGGCGTCGGGATGTCGCGCGCGATGAATGGGTTGGAGGTGTCCACAGTCGGAACGCGCTGGAAGTTGATATGGGTGCGTGAGAACTGCGGCGTGATGTGCGTCACATAATCCGGCATGCGGCGCATGATGGTGTCCACGATCACATCGGGTGCATAGCCGCGTTCGGCCGCATCGCGGTGGATTTTTTGAATCCATTCCAGATTGACGATGGGCACTACGCCCACGCCCAGGTCAACGTGCTGGGCAACGTCAACTTTACTGTCTTTCACCAGACCATGCAGGCCTTCATAGAACAGCAGGTCGGTGCCCTTGGGCATTTCTTCCCACGGGGTGAACTGCCCGCTTTTAAGTTTGACGCTGAGCCGTGCGTTGTGTTCCGCGGCTTCCTGGTCATTGTGCAGGTAGTAGCGCTTCTTGCCGCCACCGGTCTTGCCGTAGGTTTTGAACAATTCTTCGATTTTGTCGAAATGGTTGGCTTCCGGACCGAAATGGCTGGGCGCCCGCTTGCCGGTTTTTTCGGCTTTCGCTACCGCATCCTTGAACGCCTGGCGATCCAGACTATGGAAACTGTCGCCTTCGACGATAGCTGGAATGATCTGCTCGCGGCGGAAAATGTGCTCGAAAGCGCGCTTGACGGTAGTGGTGCCGGCGCCGGACGAGCCGGTCACGGCGATTACGGGGTGCTTCTTGGACATCGGGATCTCCCTTAATAGCTAGCTGATATTTTGGGCAATTATAACCAGTTGCCCTTGGTATTGTCACTAAGCTACCGCCAGGCGCCCACCCAAAACGGCCTATCTATTGCAGCAAAGGGGTGTCGGCTGCCTCAAGCTCCACCCCTTCCACGCTGGCCTGCCCAGCCAGCAAACGCAGGTATTGGCGCAGTGCGGTCACATAGGTTTTCTGGCGCAGCGACATGGACACGGCGCCGCGCACAGCTTCGAAGGAGAGGCCGACGCCAGGTTCGCGCTGCAGGACTTCGACCACATGCAGGCCGAAACGGCTATGCACGAGGCGTGGCAGCACGCCTACCTCGGCATGCCCGAACAATTCCCTGGCGAATTCCGGCGCGCAATCGTCCGGGTTGAGCCAGCCCAGATCACCGCCGTCTGCGCCGCTCGGGCAGTTGGACAGCTCGCGTGCAGCCTCGGCGAATCGGTCTGGGGCGTTGTCGTCATAGCAACGCACCTCCAGCAATGCGCCCTCAGCCCGCTTGCGCAATGCCACCACGTCTACACCCGGCGTTACCGCAAAAAGAATATGCCGCAGCAGTATCTTCTCCCCGCTGCGGTAGCTGCTTTCGTGTGCCGCATAGTGGCGTTGGCAGGCCTCGTCGGAAGGTACCGGGATATCCAGAGCTTGATCGAGCAATGCCTCGATGGCGTCGGCCGCCGCTACACTGATTACGCCATCGGCTGTAGGGGCGTCGTCCGCTGCCAGCAGCCCTGCGCTTTGCGCTGCCTGGCGCAGCAGTTCTGTGCAGGCGCGCTGACGTAATTCGTCGGGCGCAAGCGTTTCGTCCAAAGGGTGGAGCGGCACACCATTGATGCGCGCCTCCATGTTAAATTTTACCCGGCTGATTGTGCCCGGCCGGCAGGTTGAGCCGGCGGCTGCGCACCACCTGGTAAGGGCGCGCCAGGTAGCCCAGCAACCCAAATCCGCTCCACACATGCACCAGCCGCGTGAAGGGGAACACCAGGAAAATGGTCATGCCGAGCAGCATGTGGGTCTTGAACACCCAGCCGGCTTCGGCCAGCAATTCGGGCGCGCCGCTGCGGAAGGTGACGATGCGTTGCGCCCAATCGGCCAGGCGCATCATCATGCTGCCATCCAGGTGCTGCGCCGACAGTGGAATGGTGGCCAGCCCCAGCGCCAGTTGCAGCCACAGCAGCCACAGAATCACGATGTCGCTGGTGCGCGAGGTGGCGTAGATGCGCGGCTCGCTGAGGCGGCGGTGCAGCAGGATGCTCAGGCCGATGATGCCGAGCAAACCGGCGGTACCGCCCGATACCATGGCCATCAACTGTTTGCCGCCGCTGCTGATAAAAGGCTCATACATGAAATGCGGCGTGAGCATGCCGACGAAGTGGCCGAAGAACAGGAACAGCACGCCGAGGTGAAACAGGTTGCTGCCAATGCGCAACTGGCCGGCTTTCAGCAATTGCGAGGAGTCGCTCTTCCAGGTGTATTGGTCGCGGTCGAAACGGATCAGGCTGCCCAGAAAAAATACGGTCAGGCAGATATAGGGGTAGATGCCGAACAGGAAGGGGTCGAAGGCGTTCATGTCGAAACTCCTTGTGTGGGAGGGCTCTTGCGGACGATATGGATGGGCTGTGGCTGGTCTGGCGGAGTTTGGCCTTTCGATGAGCAGCCATCAAACACCACCGGCTCGGCCCAGCTTGAATCCAGCGGCTCCTCGGGGGCGATCTGCACAGGCTGCGCCTGCTCCCCGGCAAGTTCCAGCAAGGCGCCGATCACGCTGGCGTAGCTGCTTTGGCGTTGCTGCAATGCGGCAAAGATGGCGTTGAAAATGTGCGCCATCTCGCCCAGGAAAGCGCGCGCTTCGGCTGGCGGTTGCGTGGAGACAAACTCAAGCACCGCAGGCAGGTAGTCCGGCAGTTCGCCGGGGGCGAGGAACAGCCCGGTTTTTTCGTAAGTCTGCGCCAGGTCTATCATCGCCGGGCCGCGCTCGCGCGAGTCGCCATGCACGTGTTCGAACAGGTGCAGCGAGGTAGCGCGGCCGCGGTCGAACAGCTCCACGTAGGCGGCCTCGGTGTCGAGGCCGTCGCCCCGTATCAGAGTGTCGATCAGCGCATCTAGTTCGCTCAGGCGTTGCGGGGTGAGCGCAGCTTCGCCGTGCAGCGCATCGCGCATTTCCGGCAAGTGTTGGCGTAATGCGGCGTCCGGATAGGACAGCAGGTGCGCAAACACGCGCATCGTCATGGTTGAATTTTGGATTGCCATGCTCAAACCTCCAGCTTGATGGGTATGGTGCGTTTCTTCGTGCCGCCGAACAGGCTGGCCTCGCTTGCACCGTCGGAACAGCCATTGCCGAACGAGAAGCCGCAACCGCCGCGCACGTCGAAGGTGTTCTCGGCGTACTCGCGATGGGTGGAGGGAATCACGAAGCGGTCTTCGTAGTTGGCGATCGCCATCACGTGGTACATCTCTTCCACTTCGGCCTGGCTCAGGTTCACTTGCTCCAGCACCGCCAGATTGACGCGATTCTCCACATGTTTGTCGCGCTGGTAAGCGCGCATCGCCAGCAGCCGTTCCAGCGCGCGCACCACCGGCGCAGTGTCGCCCGCCGTGAGCAGGTTGGCCAGATACTTGACCGGGATGCGTAGCTGATTCACGTCGGGGATCTCGCCGTTGATACCCACCTGGCCGGCATTCGCGGCAGCGGTGATCGGCGACAGCGGCGGCACGTACCAGACCATGGGCAGGGTGCGGTATTCCGGGTGCAGCGGCAGCGCCACTTTCCATTCCACTGCCATCTTGTACACCGGGCTGTTGCGCGCGCCTTCCAGCCAGGCTTCGGGTATGCCGTCGGCACGCGCCTGTGCGATCACCTTGGGGTCGTTCGGGTCGAGGAATACAGCGAGCTGAGCCTGGTACAGGTCGCGGTCATGTTCGACGCTCGCCGCCGCTTCGATGGAATCCGCGTCATACAGCAGCACGCCCAGATAACGGATGCGACCGACGCAGGTTTCCGAGCACACGGTGGGTTGGCCGGCTTCGATGCGCGGATAGCAGAAAGTGCATTTCTCCGCCTTGCCGGACTGCCAGTTGTAATAGATTTTTTTGTACGGGCAGCCGGAAACGCACATGCGCCAGCCGCGGCACTTGTCCTGGTCGACCAGCACGATGCCGTCTTCCTCGCGCTTGTAGATCGAGCCGGATGGGCAGCTCGCCACGCACGCCGGGTTCAGGCAGTGCTCGCACAGCCGGGGCAAATACATCATGAAGGTATTTTCGAACTGGCCGTAAATATCCTTCTGGATGTCGTCGAAATTCTTGTCCTTGGAGCGTTTGCTGAATTCGCCGCCGAGAATTTCTTCCCAGTTCGGTCCCCACTCGATCTTTTCCATGCGCTTGCCGGTGATCAGGCTGCGCGGGCGCGCGGTGGGGGCGGTCTTCATTTCCGGCGCCGACTGCAGGTGCGCGTAGTCGAAGGTGAACGGCTCGTAGTAGTCGTCGATTTCCGGCAGATTGGGGTTGGCGAAAATGCGCATCAGCAGCTTCCACTTCGCCCCCTGGCGCGGTTCGATCCTGCCGTTGGATTTACGTACCCAGCCGCCGTTCCACTTGTCCTGATTCTCCCATTCCTTGGGATAACCGATGCCCGGCTTGGTCTCGACGTTGTTGAACCAGGCGTATTCCATCCCCTTGCGGCTGGTCCAGACGTTCTTGCAGGTGACCGAACAAGTGTGGCAGCCGATGCACTTGTCGAGGTTCAGCACCATGCCGATTTGCGCGCGAATTTTCATGGCTGTACTCCTTGCACGGCCGGCTCATCCATCCAGTCCACCTCGGCCATCTTGCGCACCACCACGAACTCGTCGCGGTTGGTGCCGATGGTGCCGTAGTAGTTGAAGCCGTAACTCAGTTGCGCGTAGCCGCCGATCATGTGGGTGGGTTTGAGCACGATGCGTGTCACCGAATTATGGATGCCGCCGCGTGCCCCGGTGATGACCGATCCCGGGGTGTTCACGGTTTTTTCCTGGGCGTGATACATCATCACCATGCCGGGGTTGACGCGTTGACTGACCACTGCCCGCGCCGCAATCGCGCCGTTGATGTTGAACAGGTCCACCCAATCGTTATCCACGATACCGGCACGCTTGGCGTCGTCTTCGGAGAGCCAGATGATCGGTCCGCCTCGGCTCAGGGTGAGCATCAGCAGGTTATCGGTATAGGTGGAATGAATGCCCCACTTCTGGTGCGGGGTGATGAAGTTGAGCAGTATCTCGGGATTGCCGTTGGAGCGCAGGCCGTGGATCCCGGCAGTGGTTTTCAGGTCAACCGGCGGACGATAAGTGGACAGGCCCTCACCGAAGGCACGCATCCACGGATGATCCAGATAGAACTGCTGGCGCCCGGTCAGGGTGCGCCACGGTATCAGCTCGTGCACGTTGGTGTAGCCGGCGTTGTAGGAAACGGTCTCGGATTCGATGCCGCTCCAGGTGGGCGAGCTGATGATCTTGCGCGGCTGCGCCTGGATGTCGCGGAAGCGGATTTTCTCGTCTTCGCGGTGGATCGCCAGATGCGTGTGATCGCGCCCGGTCTGCTTGCCCAGCGCCTGCCATGCTTTCACCGCCACATGGCCGTTGGTTTCGGGCGCCAGCATCAACACCACCTCGGATGCGTCGATGTCGGTCTCGATCTTCGGCATGCCGAGGGTTACGCCCTCGGCTGTGGTGTTGCCATTCAGCTGGCCGAGTTGTGTCACCTCGGTTTGCGTGTTCCACGCGATGCCTTTGCCGCCGTTGCCCACCTTGTTCATCAACGGTCCCAGCGCGGTGAAACGCTTGTACACGTTGGGGTAGTCGCGCTCGACCACGGCCATCTGCGGCGCGGTCTTGCCGGGGATCAGCTCGCACTCGCCGCGCTTCCAGTCTTTCACATCCAATGCCTGCGCCAGTTCGGCGGGGGAGTCGTGCATCAACGGCGTCAGCACCAGTTCCTTCTCAACGCCGAGATGGCCGACGCACACATCGCTGAATTTTTTCGCGAAGCCTTTGTAGATTTCCCAGTCGCTCCTCGATTGCCAGGCCGGGTCGACGGCGGTGGACAGCGGGTGGATGAACGGGTGCATGTCGCTGGTGTTGAGGTCGTTCTTCTCGTACCAGGTGGCGGTGGGCAGCACGATGTCCGAGTACAGACAGGTGGTGCTCATGCGGAAATCCAGCGTGACCAGCAGGTCGAGCTTGCCTTCCGGTGCCTTGTCATGCCACACCACTTCTTCTGGCTTGGCTTCGTCGGCACCAAGATCCTTGCCCTGCACGCCGTGCTTGGTGCCCAGCAAGTGCTTGAGAAAATACTCGTGGCCCTTGCCACTGGAACCCAGCAGGTTGGAACGCCATATGAACATATTGCGCGGCCAGTTTTCCGGTGCGTCCGGATCGGTGCAGCTCATCTGCAAGGAACCGTCTTTCAGCGATTTGACCGCATACTCCTTGGGGTCCATGCCCGCAGCCTGCGCGTCGCGCACCACTTGCAGCGGGTTGGTCTTCAGCTGCGGCGCCGAAGGCAGCCAGCCCATGCGCTCGGCGCGCACATTGTAGTCGATCATACTGCCGCCATACTCTTTCTTGTCGGCCAGCGGCGACAGTATTTCTTCCATGTCCACTTTTTCGTAACGCCACTGGTCGGTGTGCGCATAGAAAAAGCTGGTGGAGTTCATCTGGCGCGGCGGACGTATCCAGTCGAGCGCGAAGGCCAGCGCCGTCCAGCCGGTTTGCGGGCGCAGTTTTTCCTGGCCCACGTAATGCGCCCAGCCGCCGCCGCTCTTGCCGATGCAGCCGCACATCATCAGCATGTTGATGATGCCGCGGTAATTCATGTCGCTGTGGTACCAGTGGTTCATCGCCGCGCCTATGATCACCATCGAGCGGCCCTGCGTCTTGTTGGCGTTGTCGGCGAACTGGCGCGCCACTGCGATCACCTGCTCGCGCGGCGTGCCGGTGATGCGTTCCTGCCATGCGGGCGTGTAGGGTGTGTCGTCGTCGTAGCCGGTGGCGGCCAGCTCGCCGGGCAGGCCGCGCGCCACGCCGTAATTGGCGGCTTGCAGGTCGAACACTGTCGCTACCAGCAATGCGCCATCCTTGCCCTGGATGTGTTGCACCGGCACTGTGCGCACCAGCACGTCGCTGTTTGGATTGTTGGGGAAGTGTTCGCTGACGATGCCGCCGAAATAGGGGAAGCCGACTTTCGCAGTGTCCTGTGTATCGCCTTCGAGCAGGGAGAGCCTGAGCTTCACCTCGCTGCGGTGATGCGCTTCCTTGGCCTCCAGGTTCCATTGCCCTTCATCGGCACGGCCATCGGGGCCCCAGCGGAAGCCGATGGCGCCGTTGGGCAACACCACTTTTCCGCCGGCATCCAGGGCGACAGTCTTCCACTCCGGGTTATTGTCCTGGCCGAGATGGTCGGGGAAGTCCGAGGCGCGCACATAGCGATCCGGCACCATGATTTTTTCGCCGCTTGCCGTGGTGTGCTCCTTGAGCATGACCAGCATCGGCAGGTCGGTGTAGCGGCGCGCGTAGTCGTCGAAATACTCGCTGCGTTTGTCGAAGTAGAACTCCTTCATGATCACGTGACCCATCGCCATGGCCACGGCCGCGTCGGTGCCCTGCTTGGGGTGCATCCAGATGTCGGCCAGTTTGGCGACTTCGGAATAGTCGGGCGTGACCGCTACCGTCTTGGTGCCCTTGTAGCGCACCTCGGTGAAGAAGTGCGCATCGGGCGTGCGCGTCTGCGGCACGTTGGAACCCCAGGCGATGATGAAGCTGGAGTTGTACCAGTCGGCCGATTCCGGCACGTCGGTTTGCTCGCCCCACACCTGCGGGCTGCTTGGTGGCAGGTCGCAATACCAGTCGTAGAAACTCATGCACACGCCGCCGATCAGGCTCAGGTAACGGCTGCCAGCGGCGTAGCTGACCATGGACATGGCGGGGATGGGCGAGAAGCCGATGACGCGGTCGGGGCCGTGGCGCTTGATGGTGTAGACGTTGGCTGCGGCCACGATTTCGTTGACCTCGTCCCAGCTTGCGCGCACAAAGCCGCCGAGGCCGCGCACGCTCTGGTAGCTGCGGCGACTGGCATCGGACTCGACGATGGAAGCCCATGCCTCGACCGGATCTTGCGTCAGCCTGGCCTCGCGCCAGCTCTTGAGCAAACGGCCGCGCACCAGCGGATATTTCAGGCGATTGGCGCTGTACAGATACCAGCTATAGCTGGCGCCCCGCGCGCAGCCGCGCGGCTCGTGGTTGGGCATGTCCCAGCGGGTGCGCGGATAGTCGGTCTGCTGGGTTTCCCAGGTGACGATGCCGCCCTTGACGTAAATCTTCCACGAGCACGATCCGGTGCAGTTGACCCCGTGCGTGGAGCGCACGATCTTGTCATGCGCCCAACGGTTGCGGTAGGCGTCTTCCCACGTACGGTCTTCTCCGGTCACGACCCCGTGGCCATCGGAAAACGACTCTCTGGGTTGGGAAAAATAGCTCAGTCGATCAAGAAAATGGCTCATGGTTTCTTTGCTCCTTTAAACCAAAAACTTTGCTATCACCACAGAGACACAGAGAAAAACACAGGGCAGTTTCGCAGCTATGTTAACCATCTGGCGACTACCATCAAATCGACGCACCAACCGATTTGTCGCATTTCTCTGTGCCTCTGTGTCTCTGTGGTGAGGAATTTAGGGTGGATCGTCTCCGCTTATGGATTCTTGATTTCAGAGCCGCCGCGCAGGTAGAACCACCAGTTCAGAATCAGGCACAAGGCGTAGAACACGGCGAATCCGTACATGGCCATTTGCGGCGTGCCGGCCTTGATCTGCGCGCCGATCACCACCGGGGCGACAAAAGAGCCGTAGGCTGCCACTGCGGAAGTCCAACCCAACACCGGGCCCGCTTGCACGCGATCGAAAATCACGCCCACGGTGCGGAAGGTGGAACCGTTGCCGATGCCGGAAGCGGCAAACAGAACTACAAAGACAATCAGAAACTGAGTGAAATAAATCTCCGGTGTGGCCGATGCATAGGCCTGCATCATGATGTAGCCGGCATAGGCAGAGGCCGCCACCATCACTGCCGAAATGATCTGGGTCACGATGGAGCCGCCGATCCTGTCGGCGACCCAGCCGCCCACCGGGCGTATCAGCGCGCCGATGAAAGGCCCTATCCAGGCGTAGGTCAGCGCGGAAGGCGCGTTCGGATTTTTCAGCGTGTGCGTCATCAGACCGGCGGCATCAGGCACATGCTGGAAACCGAAGATCACCGTAATGGCGAGCGGCAGCGCCATCGAAAAACCGATGAACGATCCGAAAGTGAGCAGATACAGCACGGTCATGGACCAGGTGTGCTTGTTGCTGAAAATGGCGAACTGCTTGGCGATGTTTTCCTTCATGGCGCCGAAAGCGGCCAGTTTCATCACGCCCAGCGTGCCGCCGATGATCAGCGGCATGGCTATCCACATGTTCAGCACCCCCAGTCCCGTGGGTGCCGGCAGGTAGAAATAGAGGCCAACGATAGCGGGAATGAAGGCCAGCGTGTACAGCCAGGTGATCTTGATGAATGCCATCAGCGTGCCGCCGATGTTGGGCGAAATCGGCAGCAGGTTGTCCATGCCGAACCAGCATAAAGCGGCCAGCGGTACCAGCGACAGCACCCAGGCGAAACCGGCGTTCTGGATGAAGGTGGGCGTGCCGGCGGCAATCTTGCCGAGGATCCAGCCGCTGTCCTTGACCAGCGCCACGGAGTCGCCGCCCAGCGCGCCGAAGATGCCGACCGTCATCACCAGCGGGATGACGATCTGCATCGTGGTCACGCCGAAATTACCCAGTCCGGCGTTGATGCCCAGCGCCGTGCCTTGCAGCCGTTTGGGGAAGAAGGTGGTGATGTTGCTCATCGAGCTGGCAAAGTTGCCGCCGCCCACGCCCGACCACAGCGCCATCAACTGGAACGACCACAGCGGCCAATCCGGATGCTGCAACACGATGCCGGTGCCGATGGCCGGGCTCAGCAGCATCGCGGTGGTGAGGAAGATGGTATTGCGCCCGCCCGCCAGACGAATGAAGAAGGAGGACGGGATGCGCATGGTCGCCCCGGCCAGCCCGGAAATCGCCGTCAGCGTGAACAGCTCCTCCTTGGTGAACGGGAAACCGAGATTGAGCATCTGCACCGCGATGATGCCCCACATCATCCACACCGCGAAACCGCACAGCAGGCTGGGCACCGAGATCCACAGGTTGCGGTAGGCGATTTTCTTGCCGGTGGATTCCCAGAACTTCGGGTCCTCCACGTCCCATTCTTTAATGTCAGCCATGCCGATCTCCTTGGTTTGCTTGATGCCAGCCCTTAAATTCCATGGTGCCGTCATTCCCGCGAAGGCGGGAATCCAGTTTTTCTCTGGGCTCCCGCTTTCGCGGGAGCGACGGAATTATTGGGCCGGGTTAATAGTTCGTTACATGTCATGTAAGGGTATTGGTTTCCTTGGGTTGCTTTCTTTCCTGCTGTGCCGCCAATGGCCGCACCTCGCTCCAGTACATCCACATCAGCGAAAACCACACCACGCCGAACATCAGCATGAAGGCGGAAGAGCGGACTCCGGTCAGATCCACCAGCGCCCCGAACATGATAGGCATGAGGAAGCCGCCCATGCCGCCCGCCAGCCCCACCACGCCGGAGATCACGCCGATGTTCTGGGGGTAATCGTCGGAGATGTACTTGAACACCGACGCCTTGCCCAACGCAAAAGCGACGCCCATGGTGAACAGGGTGACGGTGAAGAGAGTAGGGCCGAATCCGATGTGAAAAGTCGCCGGGCCGGTCACGGTGTGGATGGTGAAATCGGTCTGCGGGTAGGACAAAAAGAACAGGCAGACCAGCGATACCCACAGCACCCACCAGGTCATGGTGTGCGCCCCGAACCTGTCGGCGAAATAGCCGCCGATCGCACGCAACAAACCTCCCGGTATGCTGAATGCGGCAGCCAGCAGTGCCGCTGTCTTGAGGTCGAAACCGTACTCGGAAATGTAGTACTTGGTCATCCACAGGGCCAGCGCCACGTAGCCGCCGAACACGATGGAATAATACTGGCTGTAGCGCCACACCTTGGGGTCTTTGAGCACCGCAAGCTGCTCGCGCACAGTGATTGTTTCGCTCACCTTGTGCGCCGGGTCGGAAAAGGTGAATGCCCAGAATAAAATTGCGGTGACCAGCATCAGCACTGCATAAACTTTGGGAACCATGGCCCAGCCATAAGCCACCACGATGGTGGGCGCGATTAGTTTGGTCAGCGCCGCGCCGGTATTGCCGGCACCGAAAATACCCATGGCCAGACCTTGCCGCTCCTTGGGGAACCAGCGCGCGCAGTAAGCAATCCCCACCGTGAACGAGCCCCCGGCAACGCCCACGAACAGGCCGGTCACCAGGAACTGCCAGAATTCGGTGGCGCGGGAAATCATCCAGATCGGAATAACGGTGGACAGCATCAGCACGAAGAACACCAGCCGGCCACCGTACTTGTCGGTCCACATGCCCAAGGGCAAGCGGATCAGCGAGCCGGTCAGGACCGGCATGGCGATCAGCACGCCGAATTGGGTTTCGTTGAGACCGAGGCTCTGCTTGATCGGAACACCAATCACCGCGAACATCATCCAGATCATGAAGCACACCGTGAACGCCAGTGTGCTCATCACCACCACCGACCATGCCTTGTACTGGTGAGACTGCATGCCAATCTCCAGAATAATGTTGGGCCAACATTGAACGTGTACCAATAATAGTCGAAGTGTAGACACTTCCAGAAAACATTGTGCGGAATTTGAATCCCGGGTATGTGCCGCCCCCAGGATTTCGAGCGCAACGCCGCCCCGCTTCAAGGGTATAATGAGCGTCATTCAGTGATTGGAATCAAGGATTTTGAACATGCAAGCGCAATACCAGCCGGCCGAAATCGAAGCCCAGGCCCGGGCACACTGGGATCAGACCCAGGCATTCAAAGCCGTCGAGACCAACGGCAAGCCCAAGTACTACTGCCTGTCGATGTTTCCCTATCCCTCCGGCAAGCTGCACATGGGGCACGTGCGCAACTACACCATAGGGGATGTGCTGTCGCGCTTCCACCGCATGCAGGGCTACAACGTCATGCAGCCGATGGGCTGGGACGCGTTCGGCCTGCCGGCGGAAAACGCCGCGATCCAGAATAAGGTACCGCCCGCCGCCTGGACTTACGACAACATCAATTACATGCGTGGCCAGTTAAAAAGCCTGGGGCTGGCCATAGACTGGGATCGTGAACTGGCTACTTGTACGCCGCAGTATTACAAGTGGGAGCAGTGGTTGTTCACCCGGTTGTTCGAAAAGGGCCTGATCTATAAAAAGACCGCGCCGGTGAACTGGGACCCGGTGGACCACACCGTGCTCGCCAACGAGCAGGTGATCGACGGGCGCGGCTGGCGCAGCGGCGCGCTGGTGGAAAAGCGCGACATTCCAATGTACTTCATGAAGATCACCGCTTACGCCGAGGAACTGCTGGCTGGGCTGGATAGTCTTCCCGGCTGGCCGGAGCAGGTCAAGACCATGCAGCGCAACTGGATCGGCAAGAGTTTTGGTTGCGAGGTGCATTTTCCGTACGTCCCCTCTCCCCTAAATGCGCCAGAGAATTCCTCCCTCCCCTTCAAGGGGAGGGCTGGGGTGGGGATGGGTTCGGATTCCATGGAGGCTCACCCCATCCCCCACCTAACCTCCCCCTTGAAGGGGGAGGAACAGGATGAGTTGGCTTTTGTACCAACGGGTGGCGAAGGAGTGTCCGGTGGCGTGCTCAAGGTCTACACCACCCGCCCCGACACGCTGATGGGTGCTACTTACGTGGCGGTGGCGGCAGAACATCCGCTGGCGACTGCGGCGGCGCAGGGCAATGCCGAATTGACCGCCTTTATCGAGGAATGCAAGCAGGGCGGCGTGGCCGAGGCCGACATCGCCACCATGGAAAAAAAGGGCATGCCAACTGGGCGCTTTGTTACGCATCCGCTCAACGGCGAGACGTTGCCGGTGTGGGTCGCCAACTATGTGTTGATGGGTTATGGTGAAGGTGCCGTGATGGCGGTGCCGGCGCATGACGAGCGGGATTTTGCGTTTGCGCGGAAGTACGCCTTGCCAGTGCGAATGGTGATCGCGGGTGCTTATGAAACAGTAGACACAACCGGCGCGTGGGTGGATGCCTACGCCGAACACGGCGTGTGTGTGAATTCCGGCAAATACGACGGCCTCGATTTCCAGCAGGCCTTCGACGCCATCGCCGCCGATCTGGAAGCCAAGAACCTCGGCGCCAAACGCACCCAGTTCCGCCTGCGCGACTGGGGCATTTCGCGCCAGCGCTACTGGGGTTGCCCCATCCCTATCATCCATTGCCCGAGTTGCGGTGACGTGCCGGTGCCGGCACAGGATTTGCCGGTGGTGCTGCCGGAGGACGTGACGGTGGATGGCGCCGGTTCGCCGCTGAAAAAAATGCCGCAGTTCTATGAGACCACCTGCCCCAAATGCGGCGGCAAAGCCGAGCGCGAAACCGATACCATGGACACCTTCGTCGAGTCGTCCTGGTATTACGCGCGCTATGCCAGCCACGATTGCAGCACGGCCATGCTGGACCAGCGTGCGCAGCACTGGTTGCCGGTGGACCAGTACATCGGCGGCATCGAGCACGCGATTTTGCATTTGCTGTACGCACGGTTCTTCCACAAGCTGATGCGCGACGAAGGCCTGTTCGGTGGGCTTCCGGCAGCATCACCAGAAGAGAGTCGTGCGGTCTCAGAGGCGTCTATAGCCATTGGGTTTCCGAGGCTTGACGAGCCTTTCACCCGACTGCTGACCCAAGGCATGGTGCTGAAAGACGGCGCCAAGATGTCCAAGTCCAAGGGCAACACGGTCGATCCGCAAGCACTGATCGACCAGTATGGAGCCGACACTGCGCGCCTGTTCATGATGTTTGCCGCGCCGCCGGAGCAATCGCTGGAATGGTCGGATGCCGGTGTCGAAGGCGCATTCCGTTTCATGAAGCGGTTGTGGAAAGCCGTGGCCGACCACGTTGAAGGCGGTATTGTTCCTGCCTGCACGGGTGGCG
>Ga0315281_10005473_pt1 | contig 18157 bp, 15 predicted proteins | sample YL17G07_0_MG_FD_204540 | JGI IMG/M metagenome (GOLD analysis project Ga0315281, IMG submission 204540) | Sediment microbial communities from Yellowstone Lake, YNP, Wyoming, USA - YL17G07_0 | ecosystem: Environmental > Aquatic > Freshwater > Lake > Sediment | place: USA: Wyoming | collected...
AGCTTTGCATTTCGTTGTTAGGTAGGAGGTGGATAAGATATGTCCGTTGATATAATTATGCCGCAAATGGGTGAGAGCGTGGTGGAGGGTACTATCCTCAAATGGCTCATTAAGGAGGGCGATAGGGTTGAAAAAGATCAGCCTATTGTGGAAATCAGCACCGATAAGATCGACTCGGAAGCGCCGTCTCCGGTAAGGGGTGTTATAAAAAATATCCTTTATCCTGAAGGTAGCACGTTACCCGTGCTCACGGTGATTGCCCGGATTGAGGAAGTTGAAGCCCACGATGCCGTAATTCCTTCCAACAGCAAATCCGTGACAATGGAAAAGACGGACAAATTTGACACAGCAAAGGCAGTAGCAAAAACGGAAGAAGCAGAGGCAGAAAGGCGGTATTCACCCTTGGTGAGAAAACTGGCAAAAGAATACGGCATTGCCTTAGAAGAGATAAAAGGCACGGGCGAGGGGAGACGGGTTACAAAAAAGGACGTCATGGAATATGTAGCGTCGAAGCAGGCTGTTACCACACCGTCTCCTGAAGCTGGAAAAGAGCGTCCGACGGAAAGAGAGACGCTTATCAGGATAAGCCTCAAGAGGAAGATTACTGCCGAAAGGATGGCACAGAGCAAGAGTACCGCCGCGCACGTAACGACGGTGTTCGAAGTGGATATGACAAAGGTGGAGAAGTATCGGACGCTAAACAAAGACGCTATGAAGAACGAAAATATACACCTCACCTACATGCCCTTTGTAATCCTTGCCGTAGCCAGAACCCTTAAGGAATGTCCCATGCTGAATGCATCCTGGACCGACGAAGGCATTGTTCAGAAAAACTACGTCAATATTGGAATTGCCGTATCGGTGGAAGACGGGCTGATTGTGCCGGTAATAAAGGACGCCGACAAAAAAGACCTGTTGCAAACAGCCCGTCAGGTGCAGGACATCGCCCAACGATCCCGCACAAAAAAAATAAAACCAGAAGAAGTACAGGGTGGAACGTTTACCATAACGAATTACGGACTGAACGGCAGCCTCTTCGGCACTCCCGTTATTTTGCTGCCACAAACGGCAATATTGGGCGTTGGCGCCGTTGTCAAAAGGCCCGTGGTAATAGATGATGCGATAGCCATTCGCTCCATGGCATATCTCAGCCTTTCTTTCGACCATCGGGTTATGGATGGTGCGGATGCAGACGCATTTCTTAGAAAGATAAAGAACATTTTAGAAGGATGGGAGGTCTCCCCTTATGAAGCGAAGAGGCATTCTCCTGCAACCGGGTACGGTGGAGTATGGTGAGGCGTGGGAATTGCAAAAAATGCTGTTCGATGCAAGAGCATCCGAAGTAATCGAGGATTGTTTCATCCTCCTCCAGCACCCGCCAACCTTCACCTACGGACGTAGATATAAAGAAGCCAATCTAATAACGAATAAGGAATATTACGAGAACTGCGGCTTTGCCGTTCATAAAACAGATAGGGGCGGTTTGGCCACCTATCACGGGCCCGGCCAGATAGTCGGTTACTCCATCATAAAAATGGGTGACTACACAAGAGATTTCTACCACTATTTGCGGATGCTGGAAGAAGTAATACTGCAAACCTTGCTGGAATTCGGCATCAGTGCGAAGCGAAGAGAGGGATACACGGGCGTTTGGCTAGACAATACAAAGATCGGATTCATTGGTGTCAGGCTGGCGCTGGGGTTTACCATGCACGGGTTTTCCCTTAATGTGAACAACGACTTATCCCCCTTCTCCTCTATTACACCCTGTGGAATTCAAGGAATCAGGGTTACCTCAATGCAGGAATTATTAAGCGTGACGGTGGATGAGGAAAAGGTCTGTAACATGGTAGCGCACTATTATTCTAGGGTGTTTCAAATACAAATGTCGCCAACTACAATGGACGTTATAGCGCGGCAAATATATGCGGTAAAGTGATGAAAAAAACCTTTCAACCTCCCGAAAAGTTGAAGTGGTAAGGCAAAGGTATATGAAAGAAAACCTAGTATCTCGTACGTCTCAAAACCCTTATTATTAGCGTGCCTTGCACCTTTCGTACCCTCTGTGCTAAATTATTATCAGGCAGCGATTGCAAGGCATAAAAACATTTTCCATGATAAGCCTTTACTCTCAAAACAATCTTTGGTATGCTTACCTCTGAAATTTTTGGTATTTTGTACAGATAAAACCCATTATCGTACCCAACGGGACTCAAGTATCCGTATTTTTCGTTTTAAATCGCATGGAACAAATCAGGCAATTAAAGATAGATCTTGAAAGGGAAATCACTTCTCACATTCAAACCTATCTCATGGGCATTCTCAACAGTCACGACATTGTCTACAACGTAGATGGGGATATCGTTAGCGAGATTAACTATTCACCGTTTTGCAAGGTGCTGAATTTTGTCAGCGAACACAAAGAACGGTGTCATTCCTATAGCCGGGAATTGGCAAAAAGCGCTATGTGCCACAAAAAACCCTTTGAAGACGTTTGTCCAGGTGGACTAACGCTCTTTGCACTTCCGATCTGTTTTAGCGAAGATACGGTTGTTGGCGCGCATTGCGTGGCAATATCCAATCCCTTACGTTCAAAGTTCAACGTCTACGATATTGCCTCCCGGTTTGGCATCGATGCGCACATCCTCTGGGACGCCGTAAAAAAAACCCCTCTTATACAAAAACCCCTGCTGAAAATCGCCAGGGAACAGGCTATCATCATCACCGATTTATTGTCGAAGGTGCTCAGCCGTATCTATACCTTAAAGCAAAACGAAGCGGCAATAGCAAAAAAGTATCATGATATTGAGTCCATTATCAAAGGCGGCAATGGCAAGGCAAACGACAACAAATGATTCAGTCAGACCTTCGCCGGCTTTCACTTTATAGAACAACGCGGCGCAAGTTTTGTAACCATGGGTTTTTTATGGCGTAATTTATCACTTGAATTTTTAACGATACATGCTAAACTTTTTGTGGAAATCTTTTGTTTATTCATTTAACTGGACATACAAGATATTCATACCGGATGCAACCTATCGGAAAATGCGTATAAAATAAATACTTACCTTTATTGGAGGATGTGCTTAATGAGAAGTATTGCATTGCTCAACCAGAAGGGTGGTGTAGGCAAAACTACTACTACGGCAAATTTAGGCGCCAGTCTCGCAATACTGGGGAAAAAGGTATTGGTAATCGACATGGACCCGCAAGCCAATTTAAGCGTTCATCTGGGAGTAGATATCCATAACATAAAGTATTCCGTTTATAATATCATTATGAATACCGCCAAGGCGTCGGACGTGCTTTTGCCCACAAAAATTCCCGGAATGGATATTATTCCGTCTAATATTGACCTCTCAGGTGCAGAAATTGAACTGGTCGGGATTGTCGGGCGGGAGACGGTGTTAAAGGAATATGTCGGAGATATCTTAAAACAATATGATTACGTGCTTGTTGATTGCCCGCCTTCTCTGGGTTTGTTGACCCTGAACGTCCTGACATTAGTAGATGAACTATTTATTCCCGTGCAAACCGAATTCTTTGCACTGCAAGGGGTAAGCAAGCTATTAGACACCTTCGAAATCGTCAGAAAAAGGTTAAACAACCGTTTGGAAATTACCGGAATCGTCCTGTGTATGTTTACAAGTCGCACGCGTCTTTGTCAGGAGGTTGTGGACAAAATAAAGGAACACTTCGGGAATAAGGTATTCAAAACGATGGTGAGGAAGAATGTAAAGCTTTCAGAGTCTCCCAGCCATGGCAAGCCGGTTATTACTTATGCACCTGATTCTTACGGTGCTGAAGACTATATGTCGCTTGCAAAGGAAGTCATTACTCAGGTGATTGGAAACAAGAAATAGGGCTGCTGTCAACCGTTCATTGCAGAGAAACAGTGAGAGAAACGTAACAGGGCAAAGCCTTAGACCAACCAAAAGCCTGTAAATTATTACTACACATTGGCCATAGTTGTGCCAATATTATCATTGTAAAAGGAGGATGTATGGGAAAAGAGAATGCACTCGGGTATGATCCGCTGAGCCGGACACGATCGCCGAACGAGAATAGGAAATCGCCTTTGCTGGACGGCCCGGTTACGGCAAACACGCAGGATGATAAAAACGCGCAACAAAAAAATGCACCAGGACCGTTTCGACGCACAGAGGTCCCTACCGACGCCACCAAAGCGCCTCAACCCCCCGGCAGGATGATGGGCAACACAGACCCTGCCGCCGCGCAAAATCCCAAGATTGCAATTGGACGTCTCTATGAAAAGCCAACGCCGGAAAGGGAAAAACAGGCTCCACACGCAGAAGACGCACGCCAGGCGGCAAGGCCAACGCCGGAAACAAAAGCACTCCAGACGACAATTCCCTCTTCTCCGGACAAAATAGCCGACACAATAGAATCCCCGGCGGCAAAGCCACGAATGGCCGTTGGACGTCTCTACGAAAAACCGGTGCAGATGGGCACGGGAACACCCCATGAGGCAAGGAATTCCACGGAATCTGTATTCCCTGAAACAACATATGCGCCAAGATCTATCTCACCTACGATGGGTAGGCCTACGCCGGAAATAACCCGCATGGACAACACGGTTTCAACGGGTAGATTTTCCAACTACCTCATCATCGTGTATACGGCAATAATGCTTATTTTAGGATACATCGTGTACCGGGACGTTTCAAAGCGCATCAGCAGGATTGAGTCAAAGATACTTGCAATTGAAAAAACGGTTCATCCTTAAAAATCGTAAGCGTAAAACAAGAAAACCTCTAGCCTCTCAGGTATAATTACTAGCGCATTAAATTACGAATATCAAACGAGGAATTTTGAATTGCAGGGTGGAATGTTCCGCAGAATATAGCAGAAGGCGCTGTCCCCTGAAAATGTTTTTTGAGGCATTAGGCCACGAAGGGGAGAAAGGGGGTTTTCTCAGATATTAAACAAATGCCGTAAAGGACACTCTCGTAACGCGCCGCCTTTTCTTTCTCCACTTTTGGATAAATTTTTCATGCTATACCATTTAGCCAATTCACCTTTGCCGGCAAGCAACTTAACGAAGTCACTCTAAACAAGGTGATAAATTTTGTTTTGTGAGAATAAGTTTATCAGCCTCTTCCTGGCTCATAGGCACAACTTCAATATCCATCGAAACGGCCTCATTATTTACCCGTTTCACGGAAACTTTTACGGATGGCAACACGTTTGATTTTCCATACCTTGCAGTAATTCGTGCTGCAATCTTAATCTTTTCTTCCGTTACGTCTCCCCGAACGAGTGTCAGAGGTCCCATCATATCTGCCAGGCTTAATAACCAGTCCCCCTCCTTTGTAAGCGCTTCGAGTCGGTTATTATCTTCGTCATTTCTGCCGACAATTACCTTTGTTGTCTGGTCCAGTCTGAAATGTCGTCCCACCTTTAAAAGATTGACGTCATTTACACCCGCATCGGAATTATCAACCAGGTCCCTCATGCGATGCGCAAACTCAGGATCTGTAAGCAGACATCCGCCAGCAGAACAGGGATAGTCCTTAATCTGAAACACATCGGCAAGCTGTATCTGGTCTTTCCTGGAACGTCCCTTGATTTGCAGCAGCCGCTCCCTGTCCACAAGTCCTGTTTTTTCAGGAATGGTAGGGGGCATGTGTTTAGCACACAATGGCCTCAGCACCAGCCCGGTAAGATTCGCCTCTTTATCGATAATATTCATGGCCTCCATGCGCTGCGACATCGGCCTCTGCCCCAGCACCTCGCCCGTAATGATAAAATCAGCGCCAATTTCACGCATGTATTCCCCCGCAATGCGGAAGATATTAATCCGGCAATCAATGCAGGGATTCATATTTTTCCCATAACCAAACTTGGGCTTTTTCACTAATTCCAAAAACCGTTCCGTAGTATTAATAACCTTGATAGGTATGCCAAACTTCTCCGACACCTTTACCGCTTCAAGCTTACAACTCCCATGAGAGGTACAACGACAAAAAACGGTAACAAAATTAAGGGCAATCACCTCGATTCCCTGTTCCTGAATAACCCGGATGGCCAGTGTGCTGTCCAACCCCCCGGATAACAATGCTAATGCCTTTGCCAAATTCCTACTCCTTACAACAACACTTTCGTTTATAAAAATCATCCCAAAATACAATTTTGCGATTCTAAACCATGGCATAGTCTCATTCAAACAAAAAATCAGACTCCTTTTGCTAGCGGGTTAAACGCTATAGCCACGTTTTGTTATCATAAAGTCGTGATACGTAAAGGTGGTTGAATTGCCGACGATAATGATTGTAGTCATATCAATCAGATGTGTAACAACTTTTTCAAGTGTTGTTATCACCACGGACTCCCCCTCCCTGCTTGCATCCTTCACAATGCCTACCGGGGTTGCCGGTAATTTATACCGGAGGAGAATCTGAACCGTTTTTTCAATCTGCCATTCCCTCTGGGAACTTTTTGGATTGTACAGTACGATAACAAAATCCGTAGCCGCAGCGCATTGTATGCGTTTTTCAATGGTTTCCCACGTCGTTAACAGGTCGCTGAGGCTGATGACCGCATAGTCATGCATGAGCGGGGCGCCCAGGGCGGCAGCGGCAGCGTTAGCGGCCGGAATGCCCGGAACAATTTCTACGGACAACGGGATGTTTTCCTTCGAAATCACTTCGAGAACAAGACCCGCCATACCATAAACACCGGGGTCGCCACTGCTAATGATACATACTGTTTTTCCTTTTTGCGCTTCTTGAATAGCCAGATTTACGCGCTCCACCTCTTTCCGCATCGTTGAGGCGATGACGTGCTTGTTCACAACCAGATCAGCAACGAGATCCACGTACAACTTGTAACCGACAATCGTCTCTGCATCTTTTAACACGTCCAGCGCCCGTTGGCTAATCTCATTTTTTGCGCCAGGGCCGATGCCTACCACATAAAGTTTTCCTGTGCTACGGCCACAGTCACTCCGGGATATTTCTGTTTTTTCAGGATTAATTGTGTCTTCCTCCCAGCAATAAGTGCGGCAGGTTCGCAGACTGCCCACACTCCAATTTTTTCTTTAACAAAGTTTGATTTACCGTATTCCAGGGAACAAGTGGCAATTTCCGATTTTGAAACTACCCGTAAAGGGATACCCAGTTCATCCGATGCCTGCAACAGGCCGGCTTCTTCTGATTTTATGTCAATGGTAGAAAATAGCCTGACGCGATCTATGCTCACACCCGCCTTATGAATTGCGTCATGAACGGACTTCTTTACGGCTTCTGCAGAAACTCCCTTCTTGCAACCGATACCGATAATAATGTCTTTTTGTGCTTCCGTGCCGGTAGTGATTACCGCATCCGTATGTAATATCGCAGCAACCTTGCCGGCCAACACGTTGGCCCCCCCTTCATGGCCAGAAAGCATGCTGACAACAAAACGGCCCACGTCGTCTACCACTACAACCGCGGGATCTGTGTGTTTATCCTGCACGCAAGGCGCAATCGTTCGTACCACGATACCCATGGCCATAACAAACACCAAGCCGTCAAATTGTTTAAATAGACGCGGAACTAGTTGGTAAAGAGACTCAGAAAAGCACGTAATACCGGCAAACAGTGTGTCTATTCCTAAATCACGGTCTTCTGCTAACCTCCCAAGAGCGTACAGAGAAACAGGTTGTTTATAGCCCTTTCTAATCCTTAGCGCTGTGGCCAGGCCTTGCTCCGATATGGTAATAACGGCCGTATTCATACATTTATTTCTTCCCTTCAATCGACTCGAACTCTTCGAGCAACTCTCTTTGGCGCTGCGTCAGATTCTTAGGTGTACACACAATTACCCGCACGTAAAGATCGCCATACCCATGCCCTTTCAGATGAGGCATACCGCAATTACGCAATCTGAACATGGTGTCCGTCTGTGTTCCCGCTGGCACCTTCATGAAGGCGTTTCCATCCAGTGTCGGCACTTCGACCTTTGACCCGAGGGACGCCTGGGTTAACGTAACATCTTTTTCAATATAAAGATCGCTTCCTTGTCTCTGAAAAGTTTGGTGAGGATGGACGGTTACAATTACATAAACGTCTTCCTTCAATCTTCCATCACCCTTATCAGCCGTTATCCTCAAGGTTGTCCCATCATCCACTCCGGGAGGTATCTTCACGTTGATTTTATCCAGCTTTTGCACCTCACCACAACCGTGGCAATTTAGACAAGGTTGTTCAATGATTTTTGCCCGTCCCTTGCAAACGGGACAGGCACCAATCCTAATAATCCTGCCAAATCCTTGTAACTGCTCTTGCTGAACCTCCCCCTTCCCATTACAGTGGGAACAAACCTTTGAAACCGTGCCCTTTGCCGCACCAACACCGCCGCAGGCGTCGCATCTGACTAAATGGGGAATCGCTACCTCGGTGTTTAGACCATGATACGCCTGCTCCATGGAAATCTCAATCCTTACTCGTTTAGCGCGTGTTTGCGGTTGTTGATACCCCCACCCCCGTGTGCCAAAAAAATCACTAAAAACGCTACCCCGCCCAAAAAAATCGGAAAAAGTATCTTGCCCAAAAATATCTTCCAGGTCGCTAACGTGGCTAAAATTATTCCAGGTAAACCCTTCTTTTCCGAAATCAGAGGCCACACCCGCATGGCCATACTGGTCGTACTTGGCACGTTTGTTGTCATCGATTAATACTTCGTAAGCCTCGGATATTTCCTTGAACTTCTCTTCGGCAAGTTTGGGGTTGTCTTTGTTGAGGTCGGGATGGAATTTTTTGGCAAGTGTGCGATAGGCAGTCTTGACTTCGTCTTTTGAGGCCGCCTTGTTTATTCCCAGCACTTCATAGTAATCTCTTTTATCCGGCATAACTGATATTGTGACAATTTAGTGTTTTGAAAAATCCTGAGAAAAACGGGTGATTGCTATTCGCCAGACGATATACCAGTTTTGTTCTATCGGAAAGAAAAGGCGCTTCGGCAAATTTTACCCTCCCTTGAATTCCCCGAAACGTTGCTGCCGCTTTCGCTATGTCATCTCTCTATGTTTGTTTTCAATACTTGAAAAGCGTGAGCGCTTAATGCCGATATTTTTCGTCCAGCACTGCGCCTATATCAATAAAGACGTTAGGGGTAAAGTTCTGTGCATTAGCCCTTCGTAAAACAGAACGCTGCGAATATATCATGTTGCAGAAACCGTAGCAGATGCAAGATCTCTACGGTCATGGTGGGTATCAACCGGATAGTTTACCAATATCAATGAGCCGATGGGTAGGTTCTTCCGGGAGGGAAGGAATGCACGACGCCATCAGAATTTTCTTCTTGATCCCCCCCCTGCGCTCACTTTTTCCTTACCTGTTGCACTTCCGGCGCATCTAAATCAAACCCTAGCCGTATACTTCTCTGTATATACTAACGCATCGGTCTTGCAGGCCTCCACACACGCCATGGTGTCGAATCCTTTACAGTCGTCGCAGTTAAATGCAAAGTTCAGCTCCGTATCTTTGGTAATCGCGCCAAAGGGGCACGCCGCAACACATGCCCAGCATCCGACACATTTTACAGTATCTATTATTACATTGCCATCTTCATATTTCGTAATTGCCCCATATTCACACGCATCCCTGCACTTTGGTTTAGCGCAATTCTGGCACACCGTCATGTGAGGCTTGTCTTTTTTTATAGACACCTGCAAACGGAAACGAGGCTTCGGTGTTTCCGCAAATGCCTCATAAATATTTCGAGACGAGGAATGCCTCACGGCGCACTCAATCATGCACTGCTTACAGGTAACACACTTCTCTTTCACAAATTTCTTTTTTAACATATAACAAAGCTCCTTGTGCCAGCAAAATAATCAATCAGATATTTATTGTATACTATAGAATGTCATGTGGCAACGAAAAAGGTAAATTTAGCATCATTCTTGATAACTATTCAGCGTGGTTTTGCGACCACCTTATATAGCCAGAAAACGCAAATAAAGGGTTTTTTGCCACATATAGTGTTTTTTGCTCAAATTGGCTGAATAGTTACCTTTTATCTTCGTATCCACCAGGTATTTTACAACCTCCTTTTTCGTCGTGTCCTTTGCGGTGTTGTCATTTTGGGTGGATGCGCTTCGCTTCATCCGCCCTTATTATGTTAAGGTGTCTATAATTCATTGAAATAATAACGAAGTTAGCTAAAATAGTAGCGTATAACTCTTGCCAATTACCCGCCTGCGCCCATGAAATTACCGGCACACGCCTTACCGCAAAGGCAGGTGTATTGCCCATCATGCCATGCAAAAAAGAAAGATGCCCATTTTAAAAGAACTATAAGTAGCATCTGGCATAGACAGACATGGTTAGTCAATTCATGCAAAAACGGGAACGCCTGCAAGGGGTTGAGGTAAAGGGATACATGGCATGGCCTCGTTGTAGCCGGCGTCAAAACGTCTTGCTATACCAATTCCCGTATCCATGGAGAGGACTCTTTCGAGTTTTTCTCCTCTTTCCCTGGTTCCGTCAGCCACAATAGCCATACTTGAGTACAGGGAATTGCCTACCCCTGCGCCGCCTCCTTGTTGAATGCCTAACCAGGTAGCGCCGTTTGCGGCATTCAGAGCAAGGTTAATCATCGGCCAGTCGGAAACGGCGTCGCTGCCGTCCTTCATGTCTTCAGTTTCCAGGTATGGAGAGGCCGCAGACCCGCTGTCGAAATGGTCTCTGCAAATGACTACCGGCGCCTTAACCGTCCCGTTTTTAACCAGATCGTTAATAGTCTTGCCTATCCTGGCGCAGTCGTTATAACGTAACCAGCAACTTCTGGCGGGCAGTCCAGGCGGTGTTTTCTTTTCTTTAACGAGTCTTAGCCATTTTGCCACGGCGGCGTCTTTATCAAAATTTTTGATGATGGCATTATCGATTTCTTCAATATCGGATGCACTTCCAGACAGCGCAACCCATTTAAAGGGGGTTCTGCCCTGAAGGAATAATGGTCGTAAGAATGCGGACATAAATCCCTGATACCAATACCGTCCATCCGAATCCCTTATGGAAACGCCAGCCATTTCGGCTTGCGCCCTGAGATTGTTGCCATACTCAAAACACATGGCGCCGTTTCTTTGCATGGCTAGAATGGCCTTTGCCTGCTCGACGATGGCATCAAGTACTTTTTCTTTGTACGCGTGTCTGTTTTTTTCTTTCAACTTGTCAAGTTCCTTTACGTCACCGATGGGGACGTAGGACAGCAGATCGTGCGCCGGGGTTTGATCCGTCACCACATCAGGGGTAATTTTACGATTTATCAACTCCGGGTAGACCTCCGCGGCATTTCCCACAAGGCCGATGGATAAAGGTATTTGCCTGGACTTGGCGTCTAGTGCCCACGTGAGTGCCTCGTCGAGGCTTGCTGTCATTTTATCGCAATAGCCGTCATTGAGCTTTCTTTCTATGCGTTCCTTGCGGACATCTACGCACAGGATAACGCCTTCATTCATGGTTACTGCAAGGGGTTGTGCGCCACTCATGCCGCCCATGCCTGCGGTAAGCACCAGCTTGCCTTTGAGTGATTCCGATTGAAACACTACTTTAGCAAGCATTGCAAAGGTCTCGTATGTGCTTGCCAGGGCATCCTGAATGCCGGTATACGTCCAACTTCCCGCGGATGTTTGTCCATACATGGTAACGCCCAGATCCTCGTATGCATCAAATACCTCCTGTTTCTCCCAGGCAGAAACCAGGTTGGCGTTGGCTATAATAAGGCGGGGGGCATTTTCACGCGTTTTGGCAACATATACAGGCTTGCCCGATTGGATGCATAATGTCTCGTCTTTTCCCAGTACCTTCAGAATATGTACCACCCGCTGATATTCCCGCCAGTTCCTCGCCACACGGCCAGCGCCTCCGTATGAGATAAGTTCATCCGGCTGGGTAGCTATCCGGGGATCAAGATTGTTCATAAGCATGCGCAGGGCGGCCTCGCTATCCCACGTCTTGCAGGAAAGCGTTGTGCCTGTGGGGGATTGAATGACTTCCTGTGGTCTGAATTCATAAAACATTGATGACGTCATAAGATATGTTAGTTCCTTTAAAAGTTTTCATAATTTTCTTAATTGAATTGGTTTCCTGGACGGCATGGACAAGTCGTGCTTGTCCGTGCCTTGTTATGGACAAACAAGCCAGGTTTTTGACGTTTAAACCAGGAAGTACAAGGGATTTGTCCTGTGTTTTTTCGAAAAACAGAAGCCCCTGGCTTACAGTACAAGCCTATACCTCTGGCAAAAATTTTGCCAATTGCTGCATCCACTGCCACGTTTCGTTCTTTATTTCCTCGGCTTCAACCCCGTCCTTAAAAGAGTCTTCATTGTCTTCTATAAAAATGTAAACCTTTCCCAAAAATTCTTTCAATTCAGAAACTTGTTTTAAGATGTCCACTTTATCCTCCCTAAATTAGGCCTGCGGCGGCTTTAAACAGTGTAGTGACAATTCATGAATTGCCACTACAAAGTCGTTTTGAAATTCCTGAACATTAAATTAGGTCTTTCGGCGACTTTTTCATGTGGAGCGAAGAGCCCCTTCGCTCTACAAACACAACTTTGGATTTCCTATATAACAAGATATATATCATGGCAAATATACCAGCCTTCGTCACGTATTGCAAATGTTTACTGGTATTATCAAGTAGAGCCCAGATAAAATTCTCCATTACGTGACGAAAATATATCACCCATATGTGTCCACCGTAAATGGTACGTTTGAGATTTGTTTCTTGACATACCAAAATCGTGTAGTTTAGACTACCCGTGTTTTAAAGCGAAATCTTCCGAAAAACGAAGCAAGAGCTTCTGTTACAGGCGCATTCCCAAGCTGTAGCTTTGGAACGAGAAGATGCATAGCGCGGGTGGTTTATCCCCCGCTCTTAACTGACCACAAAAATTCGGCGCTACGCTTTTTTTGCAAGCTTTTACAACCCCCTCGATCCCCCTTTTCTAAGGAGGATTTGTTGCATTATGAATCTAGAAAATAAACTAAAAAATCTTCCCACCTCACCTGGCGTCTATCTTATGAAAGACGTGAAGCACAAGGTGATTTACGTGGGGAAGGCGAAAAACCTGAAGAATCGTGTAAGGAGCTATTTCCAAAAGAGGACGGATGATCGGCTCTATACCGATTTTCTGGTACGGCGCATCGCGGACATCGACTTTGTGCTCACGGCGACCGAAAAAGAGGCGCTTATCCTTGAAAATAACCTGATTAAACAGTTTAAACCCAGATTCAACATCAACCTTCGCGACGACAAGACCTTTATTAGTATCAAGCTTGAAATCCAGAAGGAATTCCCCTACCCAAAGGTAGTGCGGCAGATTGAAAATGACAACGCCCTCTACTTCGGGCCGTATGCCTCCGCGCGCGCGGTACGCGAGACGTTACGGTACATCAACGAAACCTTCCCTATCCGCAAATGCCGGGACAGCGCGTTTAAAAACCGGGTCAAGCCATGCCTCTACTATCAAATGCAGAAGTGTCTTGGCCCCTGTTGCGGTCTGGTGGATAAATCAACGTATCAGGGCATGATTGACCAGGTAATCCTGGTTTTGAAAGGTAAACAGGAAGACCTCATCGACGTGCTGAAGAAGCGGATGTACGAGGAATCCGGCGCGATGCGATATGAAAAGGCCGCAAAAATACGCGACCGGATTCATGCTATCGAAGAAACGGTCGAAAAGCAGAGAATCCACGCAATGACCTTTATTGACCGCGACGTGTTTGGATATTATATGGCGGGGAACGAGGTGTATATCGAGGTTATGTTTATCCGTTCCGGCAACATGGAGGATGTCGCCTCGTATCATTTTTCCACCAATCATACAGCCATTGAGGAGGTATTCAGGTCGTTTCTCAACCAGTTTTACAACCAGACGCGGTTTATACCAACAGAGGTAATCATCCCCCTGGAATCCGCAGACGCCAGGCTGCTTGAGGAGTGGCTTTGTGAGCGAAAAGGAAAGAAGGTGGAGGTTATTTATCCCCGGCGTGGGGAGAAGGTTCGGTTGATTGAGATGGCGCAAAAAAACGCGGAAAATGCCTACCTCGTGTCCCACGTCCGAGAAGAAGGCTGTTCAAGGACGTTGCAGATGCTAAAGGAAATCTTGAAACTACGGCAGATACCGGAACGCATAGAATGTTTTGACATATCCAATATCTCTGGGAAACAGGCCGTGGGCGCTATGGTCACCTTCGAACGCGGGGAACCGAACAAACCAAGATATAAAAGATTCAAGATCAAAACCATTGGGCAGGCCAATGATTACGCCATGATGCACGAGATGTTAACGAGGCGATACCTACGGGCAGTGGAAGAGGGCGATTTGCCGAACCTAGTCATCATGGATGGTGGCAAGGGACAGCTTGGCGTGGCCGTGAAGGTGTTTGAGGAATTAGCCGTGGGGGATGTAGACGTGATTGCCCTGGCAAAGGGTAAAACCGAAAGCGCCGTGACGGGAGAAAAGATTGGCGAGCAGGTCTTTACACCCCTACAGGCGGAACCCATCATGCTTTTACCGTCTTCACCGGAGCTTTTGCTGCTTAATAAGATACGTGATGAGGCGCACCGTTTTGCCGTTACGTATCACAGAAAACTCCGCAACAAGGAGTATTACCGGTCCCCTCTCGATAATATACCGGGGATTGGAATTGCGCGGAAAAAGGCGCTGTTGAAGTGTTTTGGGAGCATTGATGGCATACGAAAAACCACAGTCGAACAACTGATGGAGATCGGCAAGCTACCGAAAAAACTAGCGCAGGAGATAGTTGATTTCTTCAACAAATCATCTGACTGAAGGGTTCTTAAAAATATCAATACGCTGGACTTATACGTGAGACCCTCTCACAATATTAAGTGTGCCAAAGATTGTTACAAACTATGATGCTACTGCGTTATTCAATATCCTGGACTTAGACGTTGCGTCGCCCCCGTGCCCTTGATTTCTCGTAACATGACACTTGCATTCCTATATGCAATGTGGTAGACTTTTTCCACAAATAGAGCATTTCTTTTGACTCTTACAATTAAACGTTTCCTTGCTAGCTGAACACTGAGCAGTTTTTTATCTAAAACCTAAGCGAAGTTTGGCTTTTATCCCTCCTTCCAGCCCAACGTTATTTGCTGCGAACTGGGATGGTGACTGACATGGGTTTCATACGATTCCTGAGCAGGCAAAGTAAAAAAACTGTACCGGCAATAACGTTGCGCAGATTAATAACCACCAATGAAATACAAACTCTATATTTTATGCATTTTATTCAGTGGTATTTTTTCTATGGCTATTTCTCATGCTCAGAACAATATTCACATGAAATCCCAACCACCACCGAGTAATGAAAAAGAAAGAGCAACGCTTGCAGGTGGGTGCTTCTGGTGCCTGGAGGCTGTGTTTGATGAACTGTGTGGTGTGGAAAATGTCGAATCCGGCTATGCAGGTGGAGATACGCCGAATCCCTCGTATGAACAGGTGTGCATGGGAACAACCGGCCACGCCGAGGCAGTCCAAATCACCTTTGACCCCAAGTCCATATCTTTTCGAAAAATACTCGAAATCTACTTTTCTGTCCATAACCCTACCACGCTGAATCAACAGGGCGCCGATGAAGGTGTCCAATACCGTTCAGCGATTTTTTATCATTCTCCGGAACAGAAGGATATTGCAAACTCCGTCATAAAAGAAGTCAACGACTCAAAGGTCTGGAGTGACCCGATTGTGACAAATGTTGAGCCGTTTGTGGCGTTTTATCGGGCAGAGGACTATCATCAGGATTATTACAACCGCAATAACAGACAATCCTACTGCCAGATGGTAATATCACCCAAGTTGATAAAAGTTCGCAAGCAATTCCAGTCACTGCTAAAAAAACAGCCTTGACTCATTGGTATAAAATGAAAATTACGCCTCTAAGCCCTCACGCGCATCACGACAAACCTGATAATCCTATCTTACCAAATTGACTCTTAACGACCGATCTGAAAAAACCTGTCCACTCTACTCGGTGCTACAATACATTTGTACAAGTATTAACGAAACGATATACTATAAGTTTGTGTAAATGAAATACCTAAACCGGTATCGCATTTGACTTGCATTTTCGGTCAAACAATGAAGTTCCTGTTGGGGGGATTTCGCTTGTGTTAACAGAAGAAGGTGAAAATTATTTAGAAAGGTAAAATTATGGGATTCCCAAAACACCGTCCGCGTCGCTTACGCCAAACTGAAACGATGAGAAGGCTAGTGAGAGAAACACGTCTTACGATAGACAACCTGATCATGCCACTCTTTGTTCGTCCCGGGAAAGGCATTAAACAGCCGATTCCCTCTATGCCGGGCAATTATCAGATGTCCGTTGACAAGCTGGTTGAAGAAGCAAAGGTTTTACAAGGGCTTGGGATACCTGGTATTATCCTGTTTGGTATTCCTGAGAAGAAGGATGAAATGGGTTCTGACGCATATTCGGATGAAGGTATCATACAGAAGGCCATTATCGCCATTAAGAAGGAAGTGAAGGAAATGCTGGTGATTACCGACGTTTGTATGTGTGAGTATACAAGCCACGGACACTGTGGATTTATCAAGCGGGATGAGAAGCGGGGACAGTTTGACGTGGATAATGACATGACCTTGGAACTTCTGGCGAAGGAGTCGGTTTCCCACGTACAGGCGGGCGCCGACATCGTGGCGCCAAGCGACATGATGGACGGTCGTGTGGGTGTGATTCGGGACGCGCTTGATGAAAAGGGTTTTGAACACATACCTATTATGGCGTATTCTGCTAAGTATGCCTCCGGATTTTATGGTCCATTCCGTGAGGCCGCAGAGTCCACTCCCGGATTCGGGGATCGGTCGTCATACCAAATGGATCCGCATAATGCCATTGAGTCGCTCCGTGAGGTTGCATTGGATATTGAGGAGGGAGCCGACATCGTAATGGTAAAACCTGCGCTTTCCTATCTGGATATTATACGCATGATAAAGGACAGGTTTAGCTATCCCATCGCCGCCTATAATGTAAGCGGGGAGTTCTCCATAGTAAAGGCGGCGGCTGAAAAGGGCTGGATTGACGAGAAACGAGTTGCCCTGGAGATTCTGACGAGCATCAAACGTGCGGGAGCCGATATGATCCTTACATATTGGGCAAAAGACGCCGCACTGTGGTTGAAAAATAAGTAGGCCTGATTTAACTCGACCCATGTACGGAATGCGTACGGATACGACATGGTGATTTATCCATCCCTTGCCAAAAAAGGCCGGACGCGGCATTGCTGGTTATCCATAAGGGCATGGACGCCAAATTTTGGACAACGGATTTTTGGCCTGACGTTATCCAACCTCATAGATTGCAAAACGGCCATCTTGGCAATGCTTTCGATATAGTTTTTTTCAAATACTACATTACTACGGGAATTTGAATGGTTAAAAGTATCGGTAGAATAAGGGGCCTTGCCCATTTTTTCCAGAGTATTAAGGTTAAGCTGATCTGCTATTTTATGCTCATGACGATACTCCCCATCCTGATCGTAAGCAGCACGGTATACACAAGCGGAAAGAAGGCGGTCAATGAACGGGTAATTGAAAAGCTGACCTCCATTGCCGATTTAAAAAAGGCGCAATTGAGCAACTGGTTGCAGGAGCGGATTGTCGATATTGGTGTGTTATCCGCAAATAAGTCGCTGGAAATATCGTTTTCCAACTTGCTTTATTTGAGGAAGGCATTTCACACTATAGGAGGTATGAAAGAATCCGAGATTGGAAAAGGCTATTATAAGCGGCTTTCCGAGTATTTGGGCAAAATCAAGAGCAAGTTTATTTGTTGTGATGAAATAGCGATTTTGGACGTGGAAAACGGCGAAATTATCATATCTACCAACGAATTGAACATTGGGCTAATGGATTGCGATTACCAGCATTACCTCGATGTTTTGGAAAACAACGAAGCACCTTTTAAAGATGTTCACTATTCTGGATATACAAAGCAGCGGGGAATAACTTTTTTTTGCATTATGAAAAGGCCGGATCCGATTACCCTGGAAGAGACGGAGGTGATTAACGGCATCATACTTATTCGGGTAAACACCGGCGCTACCGTGGATCCGTTGGTACAAGAGTGGCCAGGAAGGGGAAACACGGGCGAATCAATCCTGG
>Ga0315281_10005474_pt1 | contig 18155 bp, 18 predicted proteins | sample YL17G07_0_MG_FD_204540 | JGI IMG/M metagenome (GOLD analysis project Ga0315281, IMG submission 204540) | Sediment microbial communities from Yellowstone Lake, YNP, Wyoming, USA - YL17G07_0 | ecosystem: Environmental > Aquatic > Freshwater > Lake > Sediment | place: USA: Wyoming | collected...
GGCTCAATGGCTGGCCTGTCGGTGTCCCCTGTCAACGCTTCGCCCAACACCTCGCGATGTAAAACGCATGACTCGGGGTCAAGACGGTTCGCTACTCCTTTCTTGTATCGGACTTTCACCGACTATCGCTTGCCAGTTTGTGCTGGCGCACGATTATTTGGGTTTAACGCGCCCGCGACCTCAGGCTGCTGCGCGCCGTTGCTGCCAGCGCTGCAAGCCATGCTCCACCAGTGAATACACCGCAGGCACCACCACCAGCGTGAGCAGGGTGGAGGAGAACATGCCGCCAATCACCGCGACGGCCAATGGGCCGTTGGTTTCCGCGCCCGCACCCAGGCCGAGTGCGGCGGGAAACAGCGCAAGTATGATGGTGGCGGAAGTCATCAGCACCGGGCGCAGGCGGATCGGGCAGGCGTTTTGCAATGCGTCGTTGATGTCCATGCCCTGATTGCGGCGCTGATTGGTGAGGTCAACCAGCAGGATGGAGTTCTTCGCCACCAGGCCGATCAACAGCACCATGCCGATCATGGAATAGATATTCAGCGTGTGCCCCACCAGCCACAAGGATATGACGCCGCCGATGATGGCCAGCGGTTGCGCCATCATGATGATAAACGGCTGGATGAACGAGTTGAACTGGCTGGCCAGCACCATGTAGAGCAGCACCAGCGCGAGGCTGAAGACAAACACCATGTAGCCAACCGTCTTGCCGAATTCTTCCGCCTGCCCGATCAGCTTGACGCGATAACCAGCCGGCATCATGCCGTCGGCGATTGCCTTCACCCTGGCGCTCGCCTCGCCCAGCGGCATGGTCGGCGTGGCGTAAAAGGCGCCGGCATATTGCAGGTCATAGCGCCCCACCACCGCCGCGCCGAGGTTCTGTTCAAAAGCGGCGACGCTGTCCAGGCGCACCATGCTGCCGTCGCGCGCGCGCAGGAAGATGCGGCGCAAATCTTCCGGCTTGGCGAACGAGCCTTCGCTGGCTTTCAGGCGCACATAATAACGTTCGCCGTCTCCCGGCTCGTCACTGTACTGGGCGACATCCACTCCGCCCGCCATCATGCCGAGCGCCATCGCCACATCCTGCGCAGAAAGCCCCAGAGCCGCAGCGTTGGCGCGGTTAAGTTTAATGGCAAGCTGCGGCAGGTCGAGCTGCAAATCCATGTCCACCCGCCCCAGCCCTGGCGCTTCATTGACCAGCTTGCGTTGCAACTCGTTAGCCAGCCGCGCCACTTCGGATATGTTCGGGCCGGTGAGCACAAACTGTAGTGGTTCACCGCGTTGCCCACCCACTATGGATACCGGCGCCGGGAAAGCGCGGATGCCGGGGATGGCCGCCAACTCCCTGCGCAACTGGGCCAGCAGTTCCTGTTGCGACAGTGTGCGTTCATTGCGCGGCAGCATGCGCACATTGGAAAAAGCCTGGTTCACCTGCCCGGCCTGGCCCACGCCGATTGCGCTGAAGTTGGTGGAAATTTCCCGGTGGCTGGCGAGTGTTCTTTCAACCTCCGCCAGTCTCGCGTTTGTATAGGCCAGGGAAGAACCGAGCGGTACTTTGCTGAACACCATGAAACGGGCCTGGTCTTCATCAGGCATGAAAGTCTTGCCCACGCTGGCGAAGAAGAACCCGCTGGACAGCACGGCAACAATGGTAAGCAGCACCACTTTCCAGCGGTGCCGCAGCGCCCATGCCAGCGTGCTGCGGTAGAAATTATCCAGCTTGTGGAACATTGCGTCGAGGATGTAATACAGCTTGCCGTGCTGCTTGTCCACCTTGAGGTAGCGCGAGCACAGCATGGGGGTGAGGGTCAGCGAAACAAACAACGACACCAGCACGCCAAAAGTCACCACCACGGCAAACGACTGGAAGAACTTGCCGATGATGCCGCCCATGAAAATTACCGGCGCAAAGATGGATACCAGCGACAAGGTTGCGGCCAGCACCGCGAACACCACCTCGTTGCTACCGTTGACGGCGGCTGTTACCGGGTCAGGATCAATCTCCGTGCGATGCCGGAAAATGTTTTGGCTTTGGCCACCCGCTTGCGCGGGCTTAACATTCGCTTCGCTCATGTTAGCCTTCGCCGAAACATCCACCGCCATTTGCAAATGGCGGTGGATGTTTTCCAGCACAACTATCGCATCATCCACCACCACGCCGATCAGCAGCAGCAGCGCCAGCATGGTCATCGAGTTGAAGGTATAGCCAAAGAAATAAATCACCGCAATCGCGCCCAGCAGCGACACCGGGATGGCCAGGGAAATGATGATGGTGGAGCGCACGCTGCGCAGAAAAAACCATACTACGACGGCGGCCAGCAATGTGCCTTCGAGCAAATGTTCCTTGAGCGCATTGATCATTTCCTGGATGAAATCGGCATCGTTGGTGGCGATGCTGATTTTCATGCCGGGCGGCAACGCCGGGATGATGTCCTTCTCCAGCCTGCGCTTCACTTCTCCGACGATGGCGACCGTGTTGGCATTGGACACTTTCACGATGCCGATACCAACCGCCGGTTTGCCGTTGAAGCGCGCCAATTGACGGTAATCCTCCAGGCCGTCCTCTATCGTGGCAATATCGCGCAGATGGATGGGCGCTCCATCGCGATACGCAATAATCATGCGCTCCAGGTCATCCAGCTTGTGGAACTCCAGGTCGAGCTTGAGCAGGAATTCCTTGCTGTCGCCCACCAGAAAACCACCCGGAAGCTGCAGGTGCTCCCGCCCGAAAGACGCCGTCAAGTCCTGGGTGGTCAGGTTGTGCGCGGCCATGCGCGCCGGATCGAGATTGACGCGGATGGTGCGGTCGCGCCGCCCTCCCAAACGCACCTCGCCCACCCCGTCTATGGTCTCCAGTTTTTTCTTGATGATGTTGGTTGCATACTGGTTGAGTTGCTGCTGGGTGCGGTCTCCCTGCAATGCCAGCCACATCACCGGGCTGGAACCCGTATCCATTTTGGCCACCACCGGAGTATCCGCATCCCTGGGCAGGCGGCGCATGGCCTGGTTAACCTTGGACTGCACCTCGTTGAAGGCCACATCAATGTTTTTATCCAGGCTGAAAGTGATTGCTATGACCGATACGCCGGGCGACGAATTCGATTGCACATGCTCGATGCCCGGTACGCCATTAACCGCTGTCTCGATGACATTGGTCACGTTCATGTCCATATTGTCCGGGTTGGCGCCCTTCATCGTGGTAGTCACCGAGATGATAGGAAATTCGATGCGCGGGAACTGGTCCACGCCGATGCGTTGATAGCCGATCAAGCCCAGCAACAGCAGCACCCCGCTCAACATGTAGGCAAAAACGTGGCGCTTGATTGATATTTCAGGCAGGTTCATGTAGCGAGGGGTTATTTAACTAAAATAATTACATTAGCCACGGATTAATTCCAATGCTAAATTCAAAGTGCATTTTCGTAGGGCCAAGCTGTCGGGCACAGCCCGACCTACGGATTGTTGTACCTTTGAAATGGAATATCCGTGGCCAAATTGACCTTCCGGAATTACTTGCTTACCGTAACGGAAGCCTGGTCGGTAAGGTAGCCCGCGCCATCCGCCGCCACGCTCTCGCCAGCACTCAAGCCGCCGAGTATTTCCACCATGCCATCCTGTTTGGCGCCGACCTGCACCACGCGCTGCGCAACCTTGCCGCCCTGCACCACATACACCACCTTGCCGGCGGGGCGCAGCACCACACTCTGCTCAGGCACCACCACGGCATTCCGGTGTTCGCCCAGCACAACCGTTCCGTTCACCGTCGCGCCCGGCTTCCATGCCCCTGGATTGTCAAAGGTGACAAATATATCGAAGGCACGATTGCCGCTGCCGGCCATCGGGCGGATTTCCTCAATCTTGCCTGCCAGTTTATCGGGCGCAACGGGGCTGGACAGGCGCACCACCATGCCGCGCTTGAGCACATCCGCCATGTTTTCCGGGAAGGGCAAGCGCGCGCGCAGTTTTTTGGTGGTCACCACCTGGAATAGCGGGTCACCCACTTTGACAAACTGTCCGGGCGAGACGATTTGCTTTTCCACTCGCCCATCCACCGGCGAAATGACATTGGTCTTGCCTACATTGCGCTCGGCCAAGCCAAGCTGCGCGCGCGCGGCAGCCAGTTGATCCTGCGTGGCGGAAGCCTGGGCAATGGCATCATCCAGTGCGGCCTGTGAAATAAAATTCTTCTCGCGCAATTGCTTCAGCCGCTCCAGATTCCTGGCCTGGTTGGCACTCAATACCTCCACGCGGCGGAATTCGGCCTGTGCCGCCTGGCGTACAAGCGATACGTCCTGAGTGTCCAATACGGCGAGCGCCTGCCCTGCCTTCACTTCGCTACCCGCCACTGCCAGCACCTGCAATACTTTGCCCTGCACCTCGGCGGAAATCTGCGGGTCGGCCAAACTTTCCAGGCTACCCACGGTTTCTTCCAACAGTTCGACGGTACGTGCCGCAGCCTGCGCCACTGTCACCGGCGTAGCCATCGGGCCGGTCTTTTTTTCCTCCGGTTTCTTGCCGCATGCAGCCAACACCAGCGCGCTCAGCAGCGCTACTGCCAAATAATTTTTATTCATGCCATCACTCGCCATGACTCAACCGGAAAAAATAAATTTTGGGAAGAAGGGAGTTCTCGCCTCCAAAAGAGACGGTGAAAGATGAGCCGTCTGTTGTGTATTATCAACAGGCTCAAAGAGAAAACAAAACCCGGTCACGCCGCTTGGAATAAAAGACGTAACGTAAGAAAGGGCGGAATCGCAACTCGGCGCCCGCCCCAATCTACGGGTAGTTAGGCGCCGAGGATGCCTTTTGCCGTAGCCGGCTTGGCTGCTGCTTTTTTAGCTGCGGGCTTTTTAGCTGCTGCTTTTTTAGCTGCGGGCTTTTTGGCTGCTGCTTTTTTAGCTGCGGGCTTTTTGGCTGCTGCTTTTTTAGCTGCGGGCTTTTTGGCTGCTGCTTTTTTAGCTGCTGCTTTTTTAGCTGCGGGCTTTTTGGCTGCTGCTTTTTTAGCTGCGGGCTTTTTGGCTACAGCTTTTTTAGCGGCGGGTTTTTTTGCTACGGTTTTTTTAGCTGCCGGTTTTTTGGCTGCTGCTTTTTTTGCTGCGGGTTTCTTTGCTGCGGTTTTCTTGGTGGTTGTAGCCATTTTCATTCCTTGTAAAAATTATTCGACTTGAACTAAGGCACTACATTGCGTGCAACCACTGCACTCCCAAACACTCAAATCTCCCTCAACTTTTTCCAACAAAGCATTTGGTGTGCGCATTCTATGCGCGATTAAAATCATAGCGCAATAGATTTGTGTGTTTTACAACAAAAAAGTTTTTTCGCCCGAGAATAATTGATGCACCGTTTCACGTTCACGGATGAGCTGCACGACTGTTCCGGACACCATCACTTCGGCTGCACGCGGGCGCGAGTTGTAATTGGAGCTCATGCTCATACCATACGCGCCTGCCGACATCACCGCCAGCAGGTCACCCTGTGCAATGGCCAATTCACGGGCATGGCCAAGGAAATCGCCGCTCTCGCATACCGGCCCCACCACTTCGTAAATCAAAGAATCGCCTTTCACGTTTGTCCTTTCTCCCGCTTGCGGGAGAGAGTTAGAGAGAGGGCTTGCAAGTTGCTTGCGCTGTACCGGCTGGATGCGATGCCAGGCATCGTACAAGGCCGGGCGCATCAGGTCGTTCATTGCCGCATCCACGATGGCGAAATTCTTCTCTTCGCCGTGCTTGAGATATTCCACGCGGGTCAGCAGCACGCCCGCATTGCCCACCAGCACCCGCCCCGGCTCGACGATGATCTTTTCGCTGCGGGACTGCAAGGCGGTCAGCAGCGCACCGGCATAGTCGGCAATCGAGGGCGGGTTTTCGTCATCGTAGCGGATGCCCAATCCTCCGCCCAGGTCGAGATGTTCCAGAACGATGCCTTCCGCCGCCAACACCTCCACCAGCGCCAGCACCTTTTCCGCCGCCGCGATGAACGGGCCGATCTCGGTCAGTTGCGAACCGATATGGCAATCAATACCTGCCACGCGCAAGTGCGGCAATTCTGCCGCCTTGCGGTACAGCGCCAGCGCTTCGGCATAAGCCACGCCGAACTTGTTCTGCCTCAATCCGGTGGAAATGTAGGGGTGTGTCTTCGCATCCACGTCCGGGTTCACGCGCAAGCTCACCGGCGCGACTTTGCCCATGCTGCCGGCCACTTCGTTCAGGCGTATAAGCTCGGCTTCCGATTCCACATTGAAGCACAATATTTCCGCTTCGAGAGCCAGGCGCATTTCCGCCACTGTCTTGCCCACGCCGGAGAACACCACCTTGCCGGCGCCCGCCCCGGCCGCCAGCACGCGCTGCAGTTCACCGCCGGAAACGACATCGAAACCCGCCCCCAGCCAGGCTAATTGATGGAGGATGGCAAGGTTGGTGTTGGCCTTCACCGCATAACAGATCAAATGTTCGCGCCCAGCGAAGGCGGACTCGAACTGGCGATAGCCATCAGCCAGCGCCGTGTGCGAATACACATAACATGGCGTGCCGAATCGATGCGCGATATCGGCGAGCGGCATCTGCTCAACGCAAAGCTGGTTATCCTGATAACTGAAATAATCGGACATGGCTATTGGCCCTAATTAACGTGAAACTCGCGTAGTGATAACCAGCGACTTGCCCAGCGTTTTTGCTGGGCTTAGTCGAATGGCTAGTAGTTCCATCAGACTTTGTCCCCCTCGCCCGTTGCACCCGTAAAGGGTACGCCGTGGTTGTACCGCAAGGGTAGGCAAATCTGTTACCAGCCAGAGGCTGGACAGAATTTGCACTAAGGGGCTAAAGCCCCAACAACACACGCAGGCGGGAGAGGGCTGGGGAGAGGGAACGAGCATGGCAAATCGTCGTTTCATCATTCAGGGTGCGACTTGCCTTGATCGTTGGGTTGTTGCGTTGCGGGTTGCGGCATGAACAACGGCCCCTTGTGCCCGCAGCCTTGCAGCAGCAGGGGCAACAGCAACATAATGACAGCAGTAACAGTAACGGGTACGCGCATGGTTACAATCTCACGAAAATGGAACAGGCAGGATTATATGACGGAAAACGAATTCAACGAATTGGCCGATGCAGTGTTTGAGCGCATCGAGCAAAGCATCGATGCCAGCGGCGCGGACATCGAATGCAACCTCAACGGCCCGGTGCTGGAACTGGAATTTGCCGACAGCACGCAAATCGTCATCAACCGCCATGCGCCGAACCGGGAGATCTGGCTCGCCGCCAAATCCGGCGGCTTCCATTATGCGTTCCAGGACGGGGTGTGGGTGAGCAGGCGGGATGGGGGGGAGTTTTTTGGGAAGTTGTCCGAGTTGGTGCAACTCGGATCAGGGGAGGTGGTGGTTTTTTGATATTGTGTTTGCCGGGGGCAGCCCGGCAAACTAGCGGGGGGCGGCCCCGCTGCCGGTCACTTTCTTTGTGCGGCCAAAGAAATGCCGCCCCGTTGCGCCAGCCTGCGGCTTCCTTCGGCTGGATGGATCCATCGGGCGGCTGCGCAACTCGCCCTGGCAAGGCGCACACCCCGCGCCCCACTGCGGAGCTCAAACAGTGCTCGCCTTTTCCCCCGATGGATCCATCCAACCTCAGTGGCGCAAAAGGGGGAGGAAAAGCGAAAACCAAAAATCGTTAATTCGTAGGGTGCAATAAGCATAGCGCATTGCACCGGACGCAACGTAACATACGGCGCAATGCCCGTTGGTTATTGCGCCCTACGCGGGCTGAAAACCCGAACTTCGGCTTTCGGCACCAAGCGGTCATTAAAGGATTTTTTGTAGGATGCTATATCACGATGGCTTCACACTGCCAGACGCTGCACTCGGCTGGTTGCTCGCAAAATCGGCAGCATTCGGCCACTCCACCATTGCGCGGAAGCGTGCGGGTTGCTGCCCCTGTAAATCCATTATTTTGAGCAGAATGTCTGACGGGGCCGTCCCTTTTGCCTTTTCCGAGCTATACATTTGAAGCACCTGATTCTGGTAGCTGTTTCCTTGCTGCGTAGCGTATGCTTGACTTTCTGCCGTCACAGGTTCGCCGCTGGAATATCGCAGAATGCCATCAATTGTCGGGTTGCCTGATGCACCGGGCATGGTATGCGAGATATCGTATAAAACATCGGTGCTGACATTAAAAGTGTGGTGTGCATATTCATCCAATCCTTTTGCCCAAATAGGATTTGATGGATCACTCTGAATCATCGCTTTGATCGCATTGCCTCCCACAAATTTTTCAGCCATACCTTGTTTAAAGGCCGGACTACTATCCGCAGGAATTGCGGAATCGCTGGTTTTCGCCACAGGCTGAGATTGAGAAGATGCAACCGTTTGCGAAGCAGTAGATTGACCTGCCGTTACAGAAGGAGCTTGCTGCGTGGCGTTAGCTACGGCTGCCGCAAGAGCATCTAATGCCGCTTGTGAAATCGTGGCGCTACTGGCATTGGCCGTAGACTGCGGCGGGTCAGTAGTAACGCTTTGTTGAGCGATAGATTTACCTGCCGTTAGAAAAATTGACGGCTGCGTAGTTGAAATTATGGATACAGAGGACATGGCACGACTCCTTGTGCTGGGCATGCCATCTCTGACATGAATTTTAAAAAATAGCGCTCACGAATCTACGATTTAGCTACCTGCCCATCCCCATATAGGTACTGAGGCGGTGTGCCGGGGGTATTGGTTGCATCCTGGATACTTGACGGATCGGAAGCAGGTGGCCACATCATCATCGCTCGGAATGCGGCGGGCTGCTTGGCTTGTAAATCATATATATCGCTAATTATTTGACCCGGAGCGGTCCCTTTTGCCTTTTCCGTGTTGAAAAGTTCAAGCACTTGATTCTGATAGATGGCATTTTGCTTTGCGTAATATGCCTGACTTGCTACTGTTACTGGCGCACCACTTACATAAATTGCGGGAGCCGCAGCATTGGGAACAAGTAAACCACCAACAGCCTCGCCCGTCATTGAATTATCATGGGCTAAATCATAAGCATATCTAGCTCCCCATGAGGGATCGCTAACAGCATTTGCTACGTGTTGATTTTGCGCCTCCGGTGCTTGGGCTATTTGTTGCTCATAGTGCGAGTAAGTTGTGCCAGAAGAGGAAATAGTAACGCTGCTGCTGGAATTAGCCGATGGTTGCGGCGGCGAAGTAGTAACCGATTGTTGAGCGGTGGATTTTCCAGCCGTTACAGGGGGCGACGGCTGCGCGGTGGTAATGAAATTTATAGCGGACATGGCACATCTCCTTGTTTTGAACATGCCATCCCTGACATGGATTTAGAGGCAAAAATAATTCTTTTCGATCTATCACAACTGATTAAATCATTAAATCTTGATGCCCATCGCTCAATATGGTGGCAGAAACACCTTCAATTCTTTGTATTGTCCTTAGCCATTTAGGATAACGGCTAGTGGATATATCGGCTGGATGTGGTTTTCCTTGAGGTTGGCGACCATCTTTGAATGACCGCACATAGCAGAAATTGGCGAACGGTTTTGGGTTTCGCTTTTACTTCCCCTCATCCGCCACCGAGTAGCGGAGACTGGTCAGGGAATTCTGACGACAACACGCCGCGTAGCGGCTTGTTGCGGCGGAGACTAACCTTCAGGTTATGTCGTAACCAAAATGTCTGAGCACGCAGTGCGAGTTTATGAGGAAGCCTGACCAGTCGAGCAACGCAGGGAACCTCGAAGAGGTGGCGGATTGGGGTCGCCTTTTCTTGGGTTACTTTCTTTTGGCGAAGCAAAAGAAAGTGACTAGCTGCCGGTCTACCACCGGCGGTTTTGTTTTTGACTGGATTCCCGCTTTCGCGGGAATGACGGCGACCCTTCCGCAGGCTCAGGACGAACGGCCTTAAAAGCCGCCGGGCGACCCCCCGGCAACCTATTCTCCCGTCGTCGCGCTCCAGCGCCTCAACTCCCTCCTTAACTTCACATAATCCGGACAAACACTCCCCACCACCCGCCAGAACGCCTCCGAATGGTTCATCTCGACAAGATGCGCCAGCTCATGTACCACGACATAATCAATCAGGTGCAAGGGCATCTTGATGAGCTGCCAGTTCAGGCGCACGTTGCCGCGCGTGGTGCAGCTGCCCCACTGGGTGCGAGCGGCGGAAAGTTTTATTTCGCGCGGCGCCACATTCACCAGCGGGGCAAAGTGCCCAACACACTCCGTGAACAATTGCAGGGCTTCATGCCGATACCAGTGCATGATGATTTTTTCTATCGCTGCCGAGTTGTCTGTTTTGGAAACATGCACGATCAGTTGTGCGCCGTGCAGTTGTGGCGGCGTATCGAACAGGCTGGGGACGATGCGCAGCGTGAACGTCTCGCCGCGATACAGGATGGTTTCGCCATCCACCCATTGTGGCGAGGCCGGTTTGTTTGCCTGCCAATTTTCGAGCTTGTCTATTACCCAATGCGCCTTGTCCTGCAACACGCTGTGCAGCCATTTTTCCGAGGCGCGTAGCGGCACGTTGACCGTCAGCCCGCGGTCGTCAATGCGCAGGCCGATGCTGCGGCGTCTGCCGGTACGTTTGAGGGTGTAGGTGACGGGCTTGCCCGCCAGTTCGATACTGCGTTGCTCGACAGTGGGAGGGGTAACCAGTCGGCGTAGTTTTTTAAGCATCATCCCATTTTACCCGTTAGGCGTAGGTCGGGTTTCAACCCGACATGTCGGGTTGAAACCCGACCTACATTGGTTTTTTGGTGCTGCGACGGCTAATGAACAATCTGGAATCATGGCAACCGTGCAACCTCGGTTTCAATCCATTCTTCCACACGCCGGTTGATCTCCGCAGCCTTAAGCTCTGTGGGATCAATCGGCGCGCCTATGCTCATGGTAATCACGCCGGGGTATTTGAGGAAGGCTTTGCGCCCCCACAGCCTGCCAGCATTGTGCGCCACCGGCACCACCGGTGCACCGCAGTGCGCGCCCAATAGCGCACCGCCCATTTTGTATTCGCCGCGCTGACCATAAGGAATGCGCGTCCCTTCCGGAAAAATTACCACGCAGAAACCCAGCTCCAGACGCGCCTTGCCCTGCGCCAACAACTGCTTGATCGCCCCGTGGCCTTCGCTGCGCTTGATGGCGATGGGGCTGGTCATCGCCAGCCCCCAGCCGAAGAAGGGCAGCCACAGCAGCTCGCGCTTGAGTACCCACACTTGCGGCGGGAATACTTTTTGCAGCGCGATGGTTTCCCAGGCCGATTGGTGCTTGCACAACACAACACAGGGCTCCTTGGGAATATTCTCCGCGCCGCGCACTTCCATGCGGATGCCGCACAGCACGCGCAGCAGCCACAACATGATAAGCGCCCAGCCGGAGATGATGCGGTAACGCGTGATCGGGTGAAACGGGAAGGACAGCAAAGCGAATAGCGTGAACAGCGGGGTGATGAGGATTTGCAGCATCAGGAAAATCAGCGAACGCAAAAAAACCATATCAGACTAAGGTGGCCACAACCGCCGCCAGATCGGGATATATCTGCGTGCCTTCCGGCAACTCGTCCTGGGCCTGTGTCTTGGCGCCCTTGCCGGTAAGCACCAGTATCGGCTGCGCACCCATTACTGCGGCAGACGTCAAATCGCGCAGTGAGTCACCCACTGCTGGCACGCCTTGCAAATTAACGTTATAACGCGCCGCAATTCCTTCCAGCATGCCGGTCTTGGGCTTGCGGCAAGGGCAATTTGCATCCGCCGCATGCGGGCAGAAAAAAATGGCATCTATGCGCCCGCCCGCCTGTGCCACCGCCTTGTGCATCTTGTCGTGGATGGCATTAAGCGTGTGCATGTCGAACAGGCCGCGCCCCACGCCGGATTGATTGGTCGTCACCACCACGCGGTAACCCGCCTGGCACAAGCGTGCGATGGCTTCCAGGCTGCCGGGAATGGGTTTCCATTCTTCCGGGCTCTTGATGAACTGGTCGGAGTCGTAATTGATGACGCCGTCGCGGTCGAGGAGGATGAGGTTCATGGCTGGTTTATCCCGAAGTCCCTAGGCCGCCAATTTGGAAATGTCGGCGACCTGGTTCATCAGCCTGCCGAGTTGCTGCAACAGCACCGCACGGTTCAAGCGCAGTTCCTTGTCCTCGCACATCACCATGACCTTGTCGAAAAAGTCGTCGATGAACGGCTTGAGCGTGACCAGCGCCTTCAGGTTCTGCCCATAATCGCCGCGATCCAGATAGCCTTGCGCAAACGGCGTGATGTCCTGCATGGCCTGGTGCAGGTCGCGTTCGGCGGCTTCTTTCAGCAACGCAGGGTTCACGTCCGTGCCGGTGAAATCAAAACCGAGTTCCTCGCGGTTCTTGCGCATGATGTTCTGCACGCGCTTGTTGGCTGCGGCCAAGTCCTTTGCCACCTCCAGCGCGGCAAATGCACGCACGCCTTCCATGCGTGGCAAGGTTTCGTGCAATCTTCCATTCAACATGTAGAGCACCGCTTCTATATGCGATACTTCAAAATCGCGTTCGCGCAGGTAGCCGCGCAAGCGATCCAGCATGAAGCCTTCCACATCGTTTGCCACCGTTGCGCTCAGCATGCCTGCGGGAAAGTTCTCCGTTGCAATCTTGAGCAGCGCACCCAGCGGCAAATCGAGCGGCGTTTCGATCAGGATGCGCAGCACGCCCAATGCATGACGGCGCAGTCCGAACGGGTCTTTGTCACCGGTGGGAACCTGGCCAATGCCGTAAATACCAAGCAATGTATCCAGCTTGTCGGCCAGCGCCACGGCGCATGCCAGCGCACCCTGCGGCAGTGTATCTCCGGCGAAGCGCGGGTGGTAGTGCGCCTCGATGGCATCCGCCACTTCCTGTTTCTCGCCGTCATGCAGTGCGTAATAACGCCCCATGATGCCCTGCAATTCCGGAAACTCGCCCACCATGTCGGTGAGCAGGTCGGCCTTGGATAGGCGCGCCGCCAGTTCCGCATCGGCCTTGTCCGCATTCAGCAGGCGCGCTATGGTGCCGGCCAGCGTTTCGATGCGTTCCACACGCTGCAACTGCGAGCCCAGTTTGTTGTGGTACACCACGTGGCCCAGCTTCTCGACACGGGATTCAAGGGGGTGCTTGCGGTCCTGGTTATAAAAGAAACGCGCATCGGAAAGACGCGGGCGCACCACGCGCTGGTTGCCGCCGATGATGTGCCTGGGGTCGTCCGCCTGCATATTGGAAACGATCAGGAACTTGTTGAGCAGCTTGCCATTGGCATCCAGCAGCGGAAAATATTTCTGGTGTTGCTGCATGGTGAGGATCAGGCACTCCTGCGGCACCTCGAGAAACTCTTCTTCGAACTCGCCGATGTACACGGCTGGCCACTCCACCAACGCCGTTACTTCGTCCAGCAGTGTGCTCAAGACGCTTCGCTCCTCATTGGAAAGCGCCAGCAACTCCCGCATTGACAGGTTGGCGTGTCCGATCCAGATGGCATTGGCTTCTTCCGCACTTCTATCCAGTTGAACTGCAATCATTTCACGGCGTTTGGCGAAACTCGCGATGATGCGGCCTTCGCTCTCGAGCACCGCTTCATAGTCATCGGCATGTTTCAGCGTAACCGCGCCGCCGGACATGAAACGGTGGCCGCGCGTAACATTGCCGCTTTGCAGGCCGAGCACTTCGCCGAGGATGATGCGGCTGCCATGCAACATGGTCAGTGCATGCACCGGACGCACAAACTGGTGCTCCGAATCGCCCCAGCGCATCAGCTTGGTGATGGGCAGCTTCTTCAATGCCTGCGCCACGATGCCGGAAAGATAATCTTCCAGCTCTTTGCCCTTTTGCTCGACGCGCGCCACAAAATACTCCGCCTTGCCGTCGCTGCTGCGCTGCAACTGCTCAAACGCCACCCCGGCGGAGCGCATAAAGCCTTCCAGCGCCTTGGTCGGCTTGCCCTCTGCATCCACACCGGAAGCCACCGCCGGGCCTTTACGCTCGATCACACGATCGGCCTGCTGCGACGCCACATTGGTCACGCTCAGAGCCAGGCGGCGCGGCGTGGCATACGGTGAGCACACGCTATCTTCGCCTGCCAACTCCTGCTCACGGAGTGCGGCGAAAATATCGTTGGCAAAGCTGGTGGAAAGCCGTTCCAGTACCTTGGGCGGCAACTCTTCGGCCAACATCTCAATCAGCAAGGTCTGTTTCATTTATTTTGCCTCCCCGCTCTTGCACATCGGGAAGCCCAGCGCCTCGCGCGAATCGTAATAAGCCTGCGCCACCCGCCTTGCCAGCGCGCGCACGCGGCCAATATAGGCGGCACGCTCGGTGACCGAAATTGCGCCGCGCGCATCCAGCAGATTGAAGGTGTGCGAGCACTTCATCACCATCTCGAAACCGGGCAACGGCAGCCCGGCATCCATCAAACGCTTGGCCTCGGACTCGTATTCGCCGAAATGGCGGAACAGCATCTCTACATTGGAATGCTCGAAGTTGTATTTCGATTGCTCCACCTCGTTCTGGTGATACACGTCGCCATAAGTCACCACGCTGTTGCCATTCTGCGCCCACACCAAATCGAATACGTTTTCCACGCCCTGCAAATACATGGCCAGTCGTTCCAAACCATAAGTGATTTCGCCCAACACCGGCTTGCAAGTGAGCGAGCCGACTTCCTGGAAATAGGTGAACTGCGTCACCTCCATGCCGTCCAGCCACACCTCCCAGCCCAGTCCCCACGCGCCAAGCGTGGGTGATTCCCAGTCATCCTCCACGAAACGAATGTCATGCTCATTGGTGTTGATGCCAAGCGCGCGCAAGCTGTCGAGATACAGATCCTGGATATTTTCCGGTGATGGTTTCATCACCACCTGATACTGGTAATAGTGCTGCAAGCGGTTGGGGTTCTCGCCGTAGCGCCCGTCCTTTGGGCGGCGCGAAGGCTGCACATAGGCGGCGCGCCACGGCTCCGGCCCGATTGCGCGCAAAAAGGTCGCGGTATGGAAAGTGCCCGCGCCCATTTCGATATCATAGGGTTGCAATAGCGCGCAGCCCTGCTTGTCCCAAAAATTCTGTAGCGTCAGGATGACTTGCTGAAAGGTCAACATCATTAAATTTGGCTGTATTGCGAAAGCGCTATTTTACGGGTTTTCGGCAGCTTGCGGCACTATGGTTGCCTTAACATGTTAGCCCCAAGTAGTAATGTCCGCTTTCTCCCAAATAGAAATGTCCGCTGGCGATTAAGCTCACCTCTGTTTAAAACAACGGTGGATATTTTGAAATGGGCGAGCTAATGAGCCAAAAAGAAGTGAACCGGGCACAGGTATTGGATATGCTAAAAGAAGATAAGATCAGCCAACAAGAAGCATCGAAGCGGATGGGCGTCAGCACCCGCCAAGTGCGGCGGTTAGCCAAGCGTCATCAGGCCGAAGGCTTGGGTGGATTGGTCAGCAAGAAGCGTGGTAGAACCTCGAACCGGCGGCTGGATGAGGCAACACGCACGACAGCCATTGAGCTCATCGGCACCCACTACCGGGATTTCGGGCCGACGCTGGCCAACGAGAAACTAGCCGAGCTGCACGGCATTCAACTGTCCATCGAGAGCACCCGCCAGCTGATGATCGGGGCAGGCTACTGGCGCACCAAGAAAGGCGGCACGGTGTGCGCGCACCCCATGCGTGAGCGCCGCGCCCGGTTTGGCGAGCTGATCCAGGTAGACGGCAGCCCCCACGACTGGTTTGAAGGGCGCGGTGATTGCTGCACGCTGCTGGTATTCATCGACGATGCCACCGGGCGGCTGACGCAATTGCGCTTTACCCCGACCGAAACCACGCTGGGCTACATGCGGGTACTACGCGACCACATACGGGCGCATGGCGTGCCAGTGGCGCTCTACAGCGACAGGCACAGCGTCTTCTGCATCAATGCCAAGGGCGCTGACCCGGAGGCTGAAACGCAGTTTGCCCGCGCCGCGCGTGAACTGGGTATTGAATGCATTGCGGCCAACAGCCCGCAAGCCAAGGGGCGTGTAGAGCGCGCCAATCAAACCTTGCAGGATCGGTTGGTGAAGGAAATGCGGCTGGCGGGCATAAACGACATGGACGGCGCCAACGCGTGGCTACCGGGCTACATTGCAGACTACAACAGGCGTTTCGCAGTGGTGCCGAAAGATACGTGTGATGCGCATCTGGCCTACCCAGGCACGCCTGATGAGCTGGTGCGCACCCTGTCAATACAAGTTACGAGAACACTATCGAAGAACCTCTCCCGCCAGTATGAAAATCAGTTGCTACAAGTGGAAACGACGGGCACAGGGCTTGGGTTGAGGGGGGCGAAAGTCACGGTGCATGAGCACTTTGACGGAAGGAAAGAGCTGCTCTGGAAAAAACGCAAGCTGACTTATAGCGTGATGGATAAACCACGGCGTCAGGCACCTATAGCAGACAGCAAAACAGTCAATGCGCGAGTGGATAAAGCGATGGCACGGCGCGATACGGGGCACAAACCAGCACAGAATCATCCTTGGAGAAACATGCCTATCGGTAAGGTTGCCAACGATGTGCGGTGTGCAACTTTGTAGCAAAGGAAAAGCGGAGTAAAGCGGACATTTCTACTTTGCAGAAAAGCGGACATTTCTATTTGGCGTTGACACTATGGTTGCCTTAACATCCGCGTAACAGGCGATTTACCCACAGCTTCATCGAACGGCAAACAGCGCTGTCTCTCCCTTGCTCAACCAGGCTTGCCCCATAGCATTAGTACCCAAGAGAGCCTCAAGTTTCAGGCGATTCCTGCCGTAATACATGACAAGGTGTTTAAGTTTTTAATTTACAGCACTAAGGGGGGATCAAATGAAATACTTGTTTGCATGCCTGGTCATACCAACCGTACAAGTTCTGTTCGTTGTTGCCTTTATGCTTGGCGCACTATACTTTGGAATGGCTAGACTGCTGGATCGGGCGAAGCGGGAAAAAATCCGCGACTGAACCCAGCCTTTCACCGGGCGGCACAGCCGCCAACCAGCGCCAGTTTTTCTGTGCGCGGCAACTCCTTGATCTCCATCTCGCGCTTCAGCGCGTCCGATTTATTGCCGCAATTTTCACGATACACCAGTTTTACCGGCGTGCGCCCACGGGTGTACTTCGCCCCCTCGCCCACGTTATGCGCGGCGAGGCGCTTGTCGAGGTCGTTGGTGATGCCACAGTAGAGGGTGCCATCGGCGCATTCGAGAAGGTAACAGGCCCAGCCAGTTGAAGTCACAATCATGGGGTGCTATTGTAGGCCTTCGCCTTGATACAGCAAAACCAATGGAAATCAGACTTCACCCCCATGCTCTGGAACGCTTGGCCGAAAGGGGAGCAAGTGAAGCAGAAGTCCGGGCGACTTTGGAAGGGGGCGAGCAGTTTTCCGCGAAGTATGGCCGCACCGGATTTCGCCGGAATTTTCCATTTGACGGAGAATGGAATGGCAAGCATTATGCCGTTAAGCAAATTGAAGCTTACGCCGTGGAAGAAAGCGGCTGGCTGGTCATCACTGTAATCGTCAAATTTTTCTGACGGGAGACGAACATGAAACTGAGCTACGACCCGAAGCACAACATCGCATACCTGCGCTTCCATGAAAAGCGCGGCACGGTTACGACCATCAAAATCAGCGATGAAATGAACGTTGATGTCGCACCGGATGGTACCGTCTATGGCATAGAACTACTCAACGCCAACGAACAACTTGCCGAAGACCACGGCAGCCTGATTCTCGAAACATCGGGCCATCAGCGGGAAATCACGCTGATGGCTTGATGCATAAATTACCGGAAACTGTTGACTGGTAATATTGTAATGCAAGAGTTGCCTCCGCCAACTGAGTAACATCTAGCTGGGTTCTTGTTTCAGTTCCTTGGCAATCTCTGGGAAGAGAAAAGCAACAAGGTCGTCGAATCTTCTGTCAGGTTGGAAGATGGTATCGTCCGGGTTCGCCCATGCGGCTGTGTAACGCTTGACCTTGCCCCTCCATTTTCTCGTGGTATCTAAAGCCAAGATTTGTGGCCCGCGTCCGTGAGCCTTCAGCATCAGGGCGCCTCTATAAATCGAATTTTTATCGCGCCAGTTGTTCCGTATTCCGATTTTTCGCCGGAATTTCTCAGCCAATTTTTTCTTCCACTCAAATTGGCTGATTTCAAGCCCTTAATCCGAGCGA
>Ga0315281_10005475_pt1 | contig 18155 bp, 20 predicted proteins | sample YL17G07_0_MG_FD_204540 | JGI IMG/M metagenome (GOLD analysis project Ga0315281, IMG submission 204540) | Sediment microbial communities from Yellowstone Lake, YNP, Wyoming, USA - YL17G07_0 | ecosystem: Environmental > Aquatic > Freshwater > Lake > Sediment | place: USA: Wyoming | collected...
TTTTTCTTATCTTCTTCTACTGGAGTCTCATCAACAGTATCTTCTGGTTCTGCTTCAGTATAAAATGCAGTTTTATCATTTTGAAGTTTATCTACTAACGAAAATGCTGCCATAATTCTATTAGCAGTTTTCTTTAAATCAGGAGATTTTAAATTCATTGCTGAAGAGTATTGCTCAATAAAAGCAACTTTATCTAAATCATCTACTTCAATCTCATTTCTCATAACGGCTCCCTTAAAAGCGGGAGTTTCTACCCAGGATCCTTCAATAAACTCATTAGATTCTGGATATAAGAAATGCCCACATAGTTCAGCGATTGGTCTTTTTTTACCATCACTTTCACTTATGAATTTATTTCTTTTAAAAAATTTAATATGGTGGCATAGTTCCGTTTCATCAGAAGCAACACGACCACATTCAGTACATATGGTAAAAGCAACAATAGAACCCATACTAAGTGTAGTAAGTTCACCTGTTTTTATTTTACCTACTAGATCTTTATGTTTTTTATCAGTAGCTACTAAAATATCAACAAAAACAGATTTATTATCATCTACTTCTCTGATTACAGCATCGAGAATCTTACCCTTAGATAGAGAAGGATCCTGAACATGCTCTACATAATTTTGAGCACCAATAAAAGTTTTATATGATTTCTTTAGAAGTTCTCTTCCCCATGCATCACCGTTAGCATTTACATACTTTGCAGTTTCTGGAGTAATATAGTAGTCTTTTCTACCTTTTAACTTTGAATATTCTTTTTTTGTTTTATCTGAAGAGAAGTGTACCTCTGCAGGTGCCTCTTCTACATCAACTGAAGCTACAATGGTACAATGAGTAAGAAGATAGTTAGAAGGATCAAAGTCAGCAATTATTTTTTTATACTCGACAATCCTATCTCCAGCAGTTCTTATTTTACTGAAGTTACTTCCAACCCAAGTATCAACAGATACTTCTGGATTTTCAATCTTAATAGAGGCTTGTTTTAAAAATGCCATTTAACCTATTCCTCATCTTCTTGTAGCTCTTTATACTTTTTAGCTACCTTAGAAACTAATGAGGCATACTTATTTTCTGATTTTAAGGAATCAAAAATTCCTAGTAAGCGATCATAATTTTCTACTGCAGTTTTATAATCCGCTATAGAATATTCTTCTTCCTCACTACCTAAGATGTAAGCTAATCTAAACCCGTCGCTGCTGTTACCTTTAAATATTAATTCTGAATAAGTATCTTCACCATTAATAACTAAATTAGCTACTTTAGTGATATCAACTTCAGCATTAAAAAGGCTTTCCAAAGCAGTTTTTACCATTTCTCTGTTATCAAATTTTGCAGTTAAGTTTCTAAATGCCTCAGCTTTGCTATAACCTTCGTTATACATATCTGAGGCATGTAAAATTATTGGCTTAAAATGCTCATTCAAAAACTCATTCAAAATAGTGTAAGGTTGTAGACCTTTCATGTAGCCTTCGCTGTTTTTTCTTTTCTGATAAGTATCATATGCCTTATCTTCTTTAACAACGGGAGGGTTAAGAATTGGGTTAACCTTTATTAAATCCCAAGGATCTTCCAAGCCAGTATCTTGAGGCCATTGGACCTCAACTTTATTGGTACTTGGTATAACGGCTGTAACAACCCCAACATACGGTGTTTGTATATTGTCCATGTAAATTTTTTTGACCACATCACCTTTTTGAAAATTCTGAGGATTTACTCTCATAGGGAATAGGTCGGTTGATATCCTGTTCATTAACAACTCCAAGCTACTCTGATGGGTCTTATTTTTTATTAAGAACCTTAAGTATTGTACTTCTAAGGTTATTAGCAACAGGTCCTTCTTTGTAATCGTCAGAAGGTTGTTTTACTTTTTTACCAGCACCATTGATGTCTGTGTTTTCTTTTCTTTCTAGAACTTCTTTATGGTCAGCACCTTTAAATGTGTCCATGTACGGCTCATCTTTATCTTTTTCAAGTGCTCCAGTTCCACCCATAGTACTCATATAACGAGCTTCATCAGCATCATATGCCCATGCTCCGCTACCAACACCATTGGCTTGTTTAGACATTGAATTTTCGATAAGATCAGATAATCTATCTAATCTGAAAGCTAAGTGCTTTCTCATTTCTGAACCTACTCCGTCTAGTCCCTCAATCTCGTTTGCTAGTGCATCAAGATGAGCAGTGAAATTTCTTGCCTCTTTTAATGATTTAAACATGTCGTCTCCTCCATTTACTTTATTTTTTTTACTTAACTTACTTTCAATTAATTTTAATATCTCTTCGTGTAGCTCATCTCCATAATCAGTGTATGTATTTATTAACTGATTAGCGGCATTATCCACCTCAATAGCAGTAGCTTCACCTTTTTCTTTGAAAAACTTAGTAAAGTATTCTGTTGCCTCTTTTTCTAAAGATTCTTTTAGTTCTTTCTTAAGAGCAGGAGTTGTGTGAACACTTGTGTAATTAGTTAGCTCCATTTTCATGGAAGTAACTAACTCTGAAAAGCTTTCTAAAAATTCCAAGAGATTACCTAGATCATTTCCCTTCTCATCAATAACCTTTCCATCTTCTAATTTTACTGACTCGAAATTCATTATTAAACTCCCCTATCCTGAATTTTTAGAGATAGTATTTTGTATAATACTTCGTAAGCATTACTATCCATTTTTGATTGAAATCTACCATTGTCATAGCAATGGATGGCACATTGAAGTGCTGCATTTAAGGCTGTGCTTGGAATTATTTTGTATAGCTCATTGTCTAGTCTACTTATTGCATAAGCTAAAATATTATCTAGATCAATTTTTGTAATATCTCTAACATCGGTGTAGTCCCATCCTTCTGGACGATCACTCATTGGACCATACAGATTTCTAGGTTGTTTAAAACTATCTTCAATAATCGTCTTATTATGAAAATATCCTTCTGCCGAATTCAAAAAAGATAGAACGATTCTTTTACTTATATCCATAATTATAATTCCCTAAAACTATGTGTATCTTCTAGAAAGTGTCTTATATTAATAGATAATTTACCCATTATCCCAAGCACTTATGTTGTAACTAAGCTTGTAACCCGTATCTCTGACAAAATTACTAGTATCTAATATGCTATCAAATGTACCCATATCGTTCCAATAACCCTTTACTGGATAAGCTTCACAACTTCCTTCTTCTACATACAACATGTTTAAATCTGTTACTTCTAACTCACCCCTTTTAGAGGGTTTTAATGTTTCTATCTTTTCAAATAGTGTGTTGTCATAAAAGTACAAACCAGTTACAGCAGTATTTGTTTTTGGATCTAAAGGCTTTTCTATAATGTTTTTAACATCATAAGATTCTTTTCCAAAAACGTTTTGAGGTATCACTTCTGCAACACCATATCTTTCAGGATCACTCACTTCTTTAATAAAGAGAGCACATCCTTTTTCTCTTTTTTTGAATTCAGCTACATGTTTAGTAATATCATCTTCAAAAAAATTATCACCTAAAATAATAGCACACTTATCGTGTATGGATCCTTTTGCAAGATGAATAGCTTGACTAATTCCACCAGCTTCTTTCTGGTAAACATAAGTTAAGCTTTTTACACCAAACTCTCTACCGTCTCCAATAACATTTAAAAGATTACCTGCGTATCTTTCTCCCACAACTAGAACAATATCTGTAATACCAGCTCGTACTAGTGTGTTCAGTGGGTACTCAAAAACACATCTATCATAAACTAAAGCTAACGCCTTATTGCTTACTCTTTTTGTAAATAAGTTTAAACGGCTTCCAGATCCCCCAAGTAATACTATCCCCATCATACAAATTCCTCCTTTAATAAAAGTATCTTATTATTATAATACTTTTTTAAGAGAGACTGAGATCTTGGAAAAAATATTTTTAATTTTGAATAAGTTGGGAAGTAATTAAAGGATTCAATGTATTCTTTAACTGAATTTTTAAGAATATCTTTTTCTACTTTAGAAATAATTTGTTTATTTTCATTTATAAAATTTTTAGATGAACCATATATATAGTATATGTGTTTTCTAGGTATTCCTGTTTCTTTGAAGAAGATACTTGGAGCTAACTTCTTTTCTTTTTTAAGAAATGACACATATTTTTCGGATATTTCTTTTTTAGTTAGGATATCCTTACCAAGGTCCAGATTTATGTTAGATCCATAAATTTTTAAAAGTGCTTTATAAAACTTCTCATTAATCAAGCATAGTCTTATCCTAGGATATTGCTCCTTAAATCTTTTTACCTTATCGGAATACTCCCAACCCTTCACCTCATAAAACATATCTTTACTTTCAATATAAAAATCTGGAGTGTAGGTATCACCCTCTTTTAGGGGATATGCCTTTTTCTCATAGATGTATGGGATATTTAAAAAAATTAAAATTCTAGAAAAATTGGCTTCCCAAGATGATCTGATTGAATGTCCTAAATCTTTTCTATAACCGCCCTTCACACTTGTAGTTTTACCCCACATAGGGTTTTTTTTACCTTTATTTTTACCATTCCTAATCTGTGTTTCTTTTCCCTTTTTTATGGACTCAGAAAACTTTTTGTCGTCTTTAGTTAATCCTTTATTCCAAGTTTTATATTTTTTTTATTTTTTGATGAGATATTGTAACTATCCGATACCTTAAGACTTTCTGAAATATTTCTTACTTTTATATTTTCTTTTAATAGTCTAAGTCTTATGGATTTTGGAGAAACATCAAGAGAATCTGCAATAGCAGATAAACTTTTACCTTTAGAATACAAGTCCTTAATCACAGCTATATCTATGCTTAATCTTAATTTTTGAACAGACATTAAAAAAGTCCTATTGATGTATCTACTTCCATTTTTTCTCTAGTATAGCTTTTACCTTTTCTTTCTCATCGTCTGATAGAGTGTGGGGGTCATTTTGACTAACCTTTACACCTTCTTCTTCAATATCCTCAGCCTTATCAATAATATCTTCAGCCTCACTCAATATATTTTTTATAATTGGGTTATCTTCAAGTATTGTTTTTTTAAGATATGGGGAATTTACTTCATCATGAAAGGTATCTATTAGTTCACTCATCGCGTTCATGACATTTCCAAAAGACTCTCTGATATCTCTTATTGATAGAACATATCCTTTTCCACCAAGTTTACCATCAGGACTTATTTGACTTGATTTGCAAGATGAGAAAGTATTATTGGCTACAGCCAATTCCATAAAAGCTTTTGCTAAATGCTTATAGGTGTTAGCGATTGCCTTAATTCCTTTGTCTTTAAACCTAAAGCCATCAAGACCTTCTCTAACTAAATCTTCACTTTTCTTATTTGTAGCTATTTTTTTTCTAGCCATTCTTTTAGCTGTTTCAACAGTTTTATTTTCCATAGCTAATTTATCCTCTTTTATTGAATCATCATTATCTAAAGGATCATCCTTAATTTTATGTTTTTTTCTTAGATCATATCTAGGTGGTTTTTCTTTTGGAGTAGAGTATTCATTATTCCCACCAGGATTATATTTACGTCTATCTGATTCTTTTATTTCACTCATTTATAGGTCCTCTTTAATTAATAAAAGAAATATATTAGTGAATAAATATCCATCTTTTGTATTTAAAATTTTTCAGATATTTCATTTATAGCAGCAATTACTTCATTTAAATTAAACTTACCTTCCCAAAAACGTATTACATTATAACCATTATCCTTCATTTCCTTTATTCTAATTAAGTCTAAAGGTCGGTAATGTGGGTAATTATGCCAATAAACACCATCTACCTCTAAGACAATATTAAACTTTTCAATATAAAAATCTGCTGCATAAAAGTGTTCTATGTCCATAATCCTAAATTGATGCTTGTACTCGATACCTATATCATTTAGTATTTTTTTCATATCTAACTCTGGTTTTGTATTCTTAAATCCTTTTCTTTTAATTTTCATGTGTGCCGCTAATGCACCCTTTCTACAATTTAATATTCTATCTGGGTGGTTTAGTATTCTATCTCTTACTTCAGGATTAAGCCAAGAAGACTTTGCCATATCAGATATTACTTTTTTTGTTTCTAAAGAGTGATTCTTTTCAAACATGCCATTATAAAAACCTTTGTTGGCTATACCTATTTTATATCGAGTCTCCTCAGATGTGGTGTGCCCCAAATGACTAAGCTTTAACTTAGAGATAGTATCTATGGATAGTTTTCTACCCAACATCCATTTTCCGAAACCCTTATCTTTTGCAATTTTACTCATATTACTTTTTTCTGTTTCAGTAAATTTACGACCAGGTTTACCTTTTTTTGGGTTATTTTCAACAAAACAATCGTGGCATCCCTGTTTTCCTGTTTTTATATTATTATGAGATGACATGAAAGAATTATGGTTATTATTACTAAGGCATCTCCACTCATACTTAGTGTGTGATTTTAAATATACATCTGACAAACAAACTAAGTTTCTTTCCTTAGCTACTTTTTGTAATTCAGATACATCAAATCTAGTCATTAGAAGTTTTTCTCCATCTCTTCAAGTAGTACGTAATAATTAGAATTCTCAACTAAATGATCTTTTGAAATTTCTTTAGATAAATCCATGTCATCTGTATGTTCCATCTCTATAGATATACCTTTAGCTAGTTGTTTTGCATCAAAGTCACTATCTGGTCTTCCATCACCTTCACCACCAGGTAACTTGTCTTTGACTTTCTTTTTTGCTAATTTATCCATAACTTTGTTGATTATTTTTAATTTGTCCATTATTTAAACCTCTCCTCTTCAGCACCCCCACCGTCACCTTCCGCTCCTGCGGCATCCTTCCAATTCAATTTTAAATAAGCCGCAATCTTCTTAGCAATGTCTGTATTCTCAGCAATTTGATCAGCTACTGGTTGTGAAATAGCGTTGATCAAATCATTAAATCTACTATCATTAACTGTAAGCATGTCTTTCTCAATCTCGGCTTTTGCAGCAGTTGGATCTAACCCAAGAAGTTCTAAGATATAAGATAGAGGTATTGAACCTTTTTGATACAAATCAAATAACTGGTTAAATACAGCATCATTATCTCTTAAAGCTAATCTAGTGAAAGAAATAGATGGGATTAATAATTTTTTATTTCCAAATTTATCGTATTCCCAGAAACCTTTTTTAAGTGCCACTGGTTTGAATATATGATTTTCTACGAAATCTTGTACAATTTCTCTGAATAACATGTACTGGGTATTTATGATCTCTAAGGATATTCTTTCTCCACCGTAAGTAGCTTCTCCAGTAAGAAGACCCATAGTTACTCCTAGACCTGCAGAAAGCCTTTTTTCAAGCTCTGCATATTCTTCCCCTAGGCTTAGTATACGTCCGTCAGAACCCATCTCATTCCATTCAATTTCAAAGTTTGCAATGATAGAATAATCAGGATCAACTAAACATGCATCTACTTGCTCTCTTAGATACTCAATCTCATCATAAGAAGCTTTAGGAGCAGTTACAACTCTCATAGGTGTCATGTGTCTTGAGGCAATTTGGGATTGTGCCTGTCTATACTTATCCATCAAAAGAAGAGATCTTAAACAAGAGTCAAGTATAGAAGAACCTGCATCTTCATAATCCCCTGTCTTTCTTAAAATTTCTACAAGGTGAGAACCTAGATATGGATTTGTTTCAAATTCTAAAGGATCTCCACTTTCTAAACTATTTCTTAAATCAAGAGGCATAGCCTTCATGACCTCATCAACTTCTTTTTCAGCATGAGCACTCAAACCACCTTGTCTCATAAGATTAGCGGTATCGGTGGGAACAATCAATTCTGCTTTAATTTTATCTGTAAACTGCCAACGAGTGATATGAACCATATCAGGTGGAAGAATTTGCATTCTTTCCCATCCTTGGTAATCTGGAGCTTTGTTATCATATTTTTTTCTAAAAGCTTTTGCTGACTCAGGCATTTGCAGATCATCATCTATATTGAATAGGGGATCATTCTCTGATCCTGCTTCTGATCCATCTTCTAGAAAAAAGTAGCAACAACCCATCAAGTAATACTCATGTGCAAAAGCTAACAGCTTTTTAAATAAACCTAAGCGGTCACACATATTTTGAAAGAATGTTTGAATGTATTCTGATTTTTCAGCATCATCACACTTAGGAGGAGATAATCTGATACGAGATAGTGGTAACTCACTGTGTAAGTCAATTGATCTTCTAACCATCTCATTGAAAGAATAGAAGAACCTGTACCAGGCTCTACGCTCTTTAAGGTTTTGAGGTAACTCAAGAAAATCTTTTGAAAGAATAGGAGAATAGAAATCACTAAATCCACTTTCCTGGATTCCACCATAGTTAGCCGTTCTATTAGCAAACCCTTTCTTTGAGGCTGTAGTGTATCTTTTATTTTTAAAAGAAGGATTTTTATCCATTAGTGTAACTCCATTTACTTTTTCTCGATCTCATTCCAATCCTGTTTGGACATTCTAAGATCAATTCCCATCTGTCTTATACTACTGTGAGCCATCCGTAAGTTATCTAAATTTTTCTGATCAGAAAAAAAACGACCATTATAGTGAGAGTCTTTTTTCTCAGTATCTTCCTGCCTCTTATATAATTCCTGCATCTTCTCAATATTTTTTACAGTAGCATTATACAGTTCAGTTATGTCTTTATTAAAAGAACTTCCTCTAGTTTCTACTTGGCTTGGTAGATCTAGATTATTCAGATAATTAGATACAGAATTTAATTTATCTACATCTCTTTTAATGTATATAAGTTTATTATTATTTGATTCTTTTGCAGAGGTATAGATACGACCTAATAATTCCTGTAGGCTTTTAATGCCTTTCTTTAAATCTTGAGACTTTTTATGAAGATCTCTTTCTAAGTTACTTTCCATATTTGTTCGTCCAAGCGTTTCTTCTTTTATTTCTAGCATCCCTTCTATTATCTGTAATATTATGATGTCTAGACTTAATCATTTTATATTGATTAGCATCTCTTATAAACTGATATCTGTTACTTCCTAAAGTATTACTCTTTCCTGTTATAGTTCCTGAGTTCAGTGCTTCTGAAGCTAACCAAATACTTCTCATAATAGCATCAGAACGGTCATCATGGTGACCTTGTATCTTTGGAGCTTCTACAGAAATAACATTCTTGGAATGTTGTTTTACCTGTAGCTTTAAAAGCTCATCAATAATCTCATCATCATCTTCAGCATTAGGTTTGTTATTAAATAACCTTAACTTTCTATCAATACACAACATCATAAAATTTTGATAAAGATTTGAATTAAATTGTCGGGTATGATGAATTAGATCAAATTGAGGCATACCTTTTTTAGCTAAGTGTTGAGCTGCTAGAGCACCATTATGCTGATCCAACATACCCTTATAAATATGAAATCTACTGCACACTTCCATAATCCAATCGGTGACCATATCAAAATCTAAAACATCGTAATCCTCATATGGGTATAGTCCTGCAGCTCTCTGACCAACAAAGTCTAATTCTATTTTATCTGTAAGTTTACCTGTATCTGGATCTTCTACTGATTCAATATGGCTTATAGCTATAGCTGTACCATCTTCTTTTAAACCAATATCAAGACCTACAAAGTAAGGTGTTCTAGGAATACCGTTTGTCTTTTGTTTTAGATCGGGTATGACTACTCTTCTTAAATATTCTTCTGGCATCCAAGCTTTAACTCTATCTGAAAAGTTTCCACCAAATTCACAATCATAGGTGATTGGATCTTGATTGTGTCTACCTTTAAGAAATGTTGGAGAAAGTGTTGTATTAATTTCCCAACTTGGTGCTTGTATCATCAACATGTGTTCGGCACCGTTTAATGATTGATTATAAAGATCCCACAACATTCCTGATTTATTTAAAGGAGATGAGATATTAATAATTTTACCATCATTACCAAACTGGGCAATAGATGGTGTAAGAGCATCATAAACAGCTTTATCAGATTTATTAGATTGTGTTTTCTCATCAACAAAATGGGCTTGCTCATCCATGATAGCTAAAATATTACCAGCTCCACGAACCCCACGGGCAGAACAGGCAGCAGATTTAACAACTATAGAAGCTCTACCTTCTTCACCATATTTTTCTAATTCTCTTCTACTTCTAATATACACACGATCATTAGTAGGCTTGTTCATGTACCTGTGGAAATAGGTACTCTGTGCGTAGTATCCAAGAATTTGTCGGAATAATAAGTTAGCTTGATCTTCACTGGTAGCAATACATGTGAGATGAATTTCAGCATCTGGAAGTAACTTATAATAATTTTGGGGATGATTAACTTTTAAAAGTTTATATGTTTCATAAGCAGCTACCCAGCTTGCTATAGTGGATTTCGTACCACGTCTTCCAATAATAAGAACAAGTTCATTTCTAGGCTTATCATCTAGAAAACCTATATTACATCTACCTTCATTATATAAGTATTGTAAATATTCTGCCTCAGTGAAAGTATATAACATTCTCTCATTAAACATATCGTTCACAACGATTGTTTTATTAATAGTATCGAGAGGTATCTTGTAGTAAGCTTTAAGAATAAATTTCTGAGCAGGAAGTAATGGTTGGGTAGTTAGGTTTAGATTTAAACCCCAAGGAGCTTCTAAAAAAGTAATGATATCTTTAATGTCCGAACCGTCATTAACATCTTTAGCAAAACCACCAGCTAATTTACTGAGAGTGCTATTAGAACTTGGTTGTTTAATAGTTCTGTTATAAGTTTTTGAGATAAGCTACTCCTTAGTCACTCTTGACTATAGTTTCTTTTAGTTTTTGCTCAGTGTCTTCTTCAAACCCTTCAAGATTACCCTGCAGTTTTTGAAAAAATAATTCCACTTGTTCTGAGCTGTAATCTAAATCAACAAAAGTTTGCTGTACTCTATCCATCAGTTGCTTAAAAACAACCTGCCATTGAGGAGATCTTAAATTCACTAAATCATTTAAAGCTAAATTTCTTTTTTGAATTAAAGAGTCACCAATCATTTTGAGGATGTTTGCTCTTCTTAATGAAATTCTATCGGTGGCTTCATCGTTAAATTCTTTTTTAATTCTTTCGTATTTTAGAGAAGCACCTTCTTCAGCCATCTCTGCAAGAACTACGTCTAGCAAATCAAAAACACCGTCATCATTTAGCATGCCTCTTAATAGGGCATCTCTTTTGATGACTTCATCCTTGCTAGGTAAAACTAGTTGATTAGCATTTGTTACTTCTAGTGGCTTACCAGAAGAAGATGGGTTAAGCCCTGTGGCACCCTTTGAGGTTCCGCTCTTGTTTGATCCCTTTGACATAAAACTTCCCTGTCTCTAATACCATTGCTAATCAATAGTAAATTCATTCATTCCTGAGATCTCAATATCTGAGGATTTCTTATCTATATCTTTAAGATCTAGATTAGAATCTTTTAAGTCTAAGTCTTTTACTAGGGTATCAACAGGAGCTTCTGAAGAGTTGAATGAGATCTCATGAGCAGTGTGTTCTGTTACATGATTATCTAGTTCAAAGCTTAAGTCTCTTTGAGAAACTTTTACTTTTACACTTGCAGGAAGATTAACTGGTATGTCCAGTTGTCTTTTATGTACTGATGTAAGATCACTTAAAGCTGTTACTATATTCGCTTTAATAATATCATCAGCTACTCCTAGCTTTCTACCTATTTTTATTATACTAGAAAGAGAGTAACCTTTATCTAAAGCAGTAACTATTTTTTTAGGTGTTATTGAAGCTTCTTTAGACATGTCTGGTTCATATCGAGTTGGATCTAATTTAGCTTGTAAATCAAAGTTCTCAGTTATAACTTTTGCAGAAGATTCTCTTTTCGTTAACTCATATTGAAGAAAAGAAAGTCTTAATCCTTTAACTGCATCTTTTTCAAAAATAGAAGAAACTTTTGATGTTATAGATTCTGGGTAAGTATCAAATTCTTTTTGAAAAGATTCTTTAGATATAGCTTCAACAGAAGAAACAACAGTTTTATCTAATTTTGAACAAACCATCTTAATAACATCTTTATTCTCTGAGTTATCTCTAACAAGAACAATAGCTATTTTAGAGGCATGTTTTTTTAGGTAAGATTCAACGTCACTTCTACTTGCAGTATTAATTGGAAGCATGTCTGCATCGATATACACCTTGCCTAAAGTACCTTGCTTAGAAAGAACATAGTCAAATATTTGTTTATTAGTATTGAATTCTTCTGAAGAATATTTACTAGTGATATGATCTTTTATAATCTTAGCACTATAATTTCTAACCATAAGAGAAGAAATATCTTTAGCAATTTTACTTCCGTATACTTTGTCTAAGTCTTTCTTTAAAGATTCTACTTGATTTTCAAATTCAATTTTTTTCTTTTCTAGTGAATCCTCTTCTTCCTTTGTGGTCTTACTAATCTTAGGTTTGAATTCTGCAATTCTTGGACCGTCTTCTTTTCTTGCTGTAAAGGCTCTTTGGAGTTCATCTTTCGATTGAATTTCAACATTTCTACCCAATAAGCTACTGATGTGTTTCGAGTAAAAACTAAATAATTCTTGATCATAATTTATCTCTGACGCTATTCTTTTTTTATAAAGTGTACAACGCCCACATGAGTTATGTACACAGGCAGCACAGGATGACATAGCTTTGACAAACTTTGCTGTTTTTGCTCTTTTAGCAACGAATTCTGAACCTTCAGGACAACTATTAAATACTGTAGGATCAATGTAAACACCACCCAACAATCCTTGTTCCTTGGCTAATTTTTGTAAATGTTCCTGGGCAGCTTTAATTACCATCGGGCTAGTTTTTTCTTGAATAGCCTTAACTAACTCAGCACCCGTTTTTCCAGTCATCATTTCTTTAGCAGTAATATTAAGAAGATCTGCTACATCTTTTTCTATATCGCTAGACATACGGCTAGGCATATTATAATTGAAGTTAAAATTTGAATTAGGAACTAAATTAAGATTACTAGAATCCTCTTCATGGCTCCATTGTTGAACTAACTTTGGTTCTGCAATATAGTGGGGAATTGGATCAAAAGGAAGATTATTATAATCACCTTCTTTTATATCCAGCCAGTCTAGATCGACTAGTCTTTTTTCTTCCTTTCCTAAAAAGCCATCTAATCCTATATTTGCCATGTAATGCTCCTACCTATTATTCTTCTTTCAAAAAGTCTTCTTCCATAAGCCTTTTTATGAAAACGTTACCACTCTTGTCTCTACACACTTTCCAAATATCTTTATTGCTCTTGTGAATCAATGTATCGTCACTAACTTTCATAAATTCAGTTAAATCTAAATTAGAAGAAATCTTAATTATATTATGAGTATTTCCTGATAGAAAACCATCAATTGCAGAAGATGTTCTGCTATTTAACTCGCTAATTTCATCTGGATGAAAAAAAGATTGAACAGTAAGATTATTTACACCGTCACCATCAATTGCTGGATCATATAAAGTTTCAGGAGTATTTGGTGTTTTATTAAAATCTCTTTGAGGTTGATTAACTTTAGGACTTAGGAAATTACCATCACCCCAATCGGGGTTGTATGTCGAATCATCAGGAAGAACATATCTTTTTTGATCTAGCTCATTTTGAGTAGAGGGACCATGAGTAGAATCCATCTGACTTAGATCAGTATATGTTTGTTCTTGTTCCTGATAATAAGGCAAAGATTCACTATCAGTTAACAAGGGTCTAACATAGTTTGATCCCTTTTTAGCCTCTAAGTGAGCTTTGATAATCCTTCTTATCTTATCATTCATAGATAATCCTCCTGTTTCACACAGAATATTAATGATTTATTAGAATAATCAATATCCTAGGTTATAACAGCTCTATTCATACTTAGTAATATAATGTGCAGTTTCTTTATACTAATATAAGAGATTAATAAAAAATTAATATATATTAGGAGCCACTGCTCCTAATACTTAAAATATAATATATAGGATAAACTATTCAACAAGTACAAACTATTCAACTAGGTCAACATAGTTTTGATTTTTTGCCTCCCATTTTGGCAAACGGATTTCTCTTAAAATATTGAAATTGTTCTTACTTATTAATTGGAATGCTTCAAAGTACCTACCGTAATCGTCATGCTCTCTAACATTTTCTAATACTTCTAGGTTTTTCATAAACCTATGTCTTATACGAGATTGTGTCATGTTTACTCTTTTAGCTACTTCACTTTGGCAAGTTGTTTCATATAGACCCCATAGAATGGTTAAGTCTAGACTATCAAACAAAGGAGATAATTCTTCAAATAGATCATCTTCAGTAAACTTTGGTACTCTTACTAAAAACTTAAGACGTGCTTTAGCTCTTGAAATTCTATGAGAAACTCCACCTTGAGTTAAACGTAAAATTTTAGCTATTTGCTTTTGTTCTTTTTTTAACACATAGTACATGATGATTAGATCATATTCTTTTTTAGGAAGAAGTTCCAAGTATGGTTCTAAATCTTTAAACGTATATGGAAAATTGTTATCCAAATACTGCAACCTGCTTTCATTAGAAAACCTACTTTCTAATTCTGATGAATCAATGTTTTTAATGTAGACCGACATAAGACCTCCTCTCAAGTATTGTTTTCACCGTAAACGAAAATTGATTTATTGTCCTCAATGATGACAACGGATACCAAACCTCGTTTGACGGCTCTCGAAAGACATGTTGAAACTCTTTTCATTTCTTCGTCTGTAAGTTCCATTAAGCTTATTAGTCTCTTTCTCGTTAGTCCTGTAACATGTTCTTTAAGAATTGTTAATATTCTTTCCTGAAGGGTGTTCTTCACCTTATCTTCAGCACTCATATTCTTGAGGCAAACGATTGGTATCCTAGGAACTATTATACTCATACACTTGAGTTTTACTGAAAGATCTACCTCTTTTTCTTTTGGGTAATATTCAGTAACAACAGCTTCTAAGTTAACAAACTTGCCATCTAGTACTTTAACTTTATCTCCTACTTTAATAGTAGGTCTTGTCATCTTAATTAACTTTGCTCTTAATTTCTTAATCTCTGAATTCGGTGTGAGGTGCAGTCTACGGTTTACTAGTAAAGGTCCTGTGAAATAATAAGACTCTGCTAATTTAGAATATTTAGGAGCCTCTGTTGTATCAAATTCTATAAAAATGTATCCTCTGAATAAGAATAATCTATTTTCATAGTTCCTTGATTTGTTATAATACATAGGCAGAAAGATATCTGCCTTAATATGTTTTCGGACAACTTTTTCAATAAGAGAAGGATCGTTTTCTAAAACTGACTCACCCTTGTCACTCAACTGAAAAGTTACCCAATTTTTCAATGTTACATCCTCTTGGATCTATTATCAATAAAGTCTCTGATCTCTGATCTCGGTAAAGACTTTTTAAGATCTTTTGCCTTTACTCTTAATTCTACAGTTGAGGTATCTGTTAATGAACTATTATTTTGCTTACTTTTAGCCATCATCATGGCTAACTTTGGGGAATATGTTGGATATCTCTTTAGGATAGCTGCTGTTTCATCTAAGTCTTCCTTAATCTCAATGCTAGGATATACTATTTTTTCAGGAGCAACTTCTACAATAGGTGTTACTGGTACTACATTTATAGGTGTAGTAGATACTTCATCTACAGTTTTTGATACTTTATTTTCAGCAATAGTTTGTATCTCAACAACCCTAGTTGGAACTTCCACATATATTTTTTCAACATTTCCCTGTCTCGCAAATGTTGTATTTAATTTTTTATTTAAAAGAATAATATCTGACTCTAATGTTAATTGATCAGAATATTTATTTCTTTTCAAAAGATCTACCAATATTGAAGAAAGATCATCTCCATAACTATCAAATATAAAATTAGCTAAATCTTTTTGTTCTTCTGTTCTGAAAGAGTTAACTCCATTTCTAAGCTTAAGAACTCCAAGAGAATTTCTTATGATACCCTCATAAATGTTAGATACACTCTCTTGCAATACCAAGCTATCTAAAACGAGAAGAGCACCTTTTAAGTTTGATTTTAATAAGCTAACTAGATTTAGATACTCATCTTCTAAAACAAGCTTATAATGTTCTGAAGCCACTGCCTCAGTAATACTTCCAAAATTAGATAGATATTCTAAAGCTTTTATAGCATCCCTTACATGTGGGGAAGTCATAGAGGATATGATACTTAGTCCTTCTTCTTCATAAGAAAAACTTTCTTTTATACAAATATCTTTTAAACGAGTTAAAATTGATTCTTTAGAATTTCTATTAAGATTGAATTCAAGACATCTAGACCTAACGGTATTGTGCATCTTCTCTGGTGCTGTTGTACAGAAGATGTAAACTTGGTCAGTATTATTATCCTCTAGTTGTTTTAACAAAGCATCGTTCCCCTTGGCAGATATAGAATGGCACTCATCAATCACAACTACTTTTCGATCATAATCACCTAATACTTTAAAATTAGCTTCTTCTCTTAATTTGCGTATGTCATCTACACCACTATTACTAGCAGCATCTATTTCGTTATACGCTGGGTTTGAATCTTCCAAAAAAGCTTTACAACTTGAACAACTGTTGCAAGGCTCTCCAGTTTCCGTTAGATCTTTACACAATACAGCCTTAGCAAATAATCTAGCCAATGTTGTTTTACCGCCACCATAGATACCAGTAAACATTAGAGGACTAGAAAACTTCTTATTCTTTAACAGATTCTTAAGTACTGTAATTATTGCATCTTGATCTAGAACGTCGCTGAAAGTAATTGGTCTATATTTCTGTGTTAATGAGAAACTCTCCCCCATTTTAAACTCCTATTAGTAAATTATTAATAATTTTAAAAAAAGTTACGAATTAACTGCAAGAACATGTCTATAGTTTTCTTTATCAAAAACCAAACAACTATTATTAATAACTTTAATATCTACCTCATCTCTAGTCTCTTGATTTAGATAATCCATCACATAACCAATGTTTATACTAAAAGAATTAGGTGTACCATCTGGGGATTCAATATCTATTTCTTCTTTAGATTTACTTGATGCACTTAGTGCTGAAAGAATTAGATGACCATTATTAAAATCAATAGTTCCACATTTATTTAATTTATCAGAAGTTAATCCTACTCTTTTTAGTACTCGGATAATATCCCTACGTTTCATTTTTATTATCTTACCTTCTCCAAAGTCTTCTGTTAGATAAGTGTAGATGTCTGGGTAAACTGCATTAGTTAATACTGTTTGAAATATGAAAGTCCCTAGAGATGTTTCTTTAGTAAAGTATATTCTCTGTTTTTCTGGACCATACATCATGTGAGTTGGTTCAAACTTCTCAATTTCTTTAACAGAATTAAGTGGAATTATAAACCTTGTTGTATCTGTCTCATCAATAAGTATAGAGCTGTAGCTAAGTCTAATTCTATCCGTAGATATCAAAGAAAGCCTTCCTGAGTTATCCTTATTGATATCCATACATAAACTATTTAAATCTTTTTTAGTAATGTCTTCCCCAATCGAGAAGCTGACACTCTTTAACATAGTTGTGAATGTTTCTGGTAATTTTACAACTTTTAAAGATTTAGGAATACTGATAGTTGGAAAATCAAGAGTATCACCAGAAGAGGAATCTAAATTATATTTTCCACAAGTTAATTTGATATCATTAGTTTTAGAGTCATATTCTAAATTTACTATGTCCTCATCTAAAGAAGCTAGAACACTTGATAGAGTTCCTCCATGTAAAGAGAATGAGAAGTTATCTTCATTATCTATGGAGCAATAAAACACAGTCGCCATTTTAGTATCTGTGGATTTAACAGTTAATACTTTATCTTTAATCTCAAATAAGAGATGTTCATAGATAGGTTCAATCCCACCTTTAGATAAAGAGCTGCGGAGTACTCCCACTATCTCTTTTAGTTTATCTTTATGTATCTCTAATTTCATGGTATCTCCTGTTATTTTAATCTACGAGTAATTGGATATGTGGCTAATAAGAGCACAAAGGAAACAGTAGCTATAACTAAAGCTCCACCACCAATACCTAATACAATTGCAAATGTTTTTAAAAAAGTTGGTAAAAAAATATCTAACATAAATACTCCTAAGCCAAAAACTGATCTACAGTATTTTGAATTTTGTTAATAATAGACGTGATTCTATCTGAGTTATCGAGGATAGCT
>Ga0315281_10005477_pt1 | contig 18154 bp, 10 predicted proteins | sample YL17G07_0_MG_FD_204540 | JGI IMG/M metagenome (GOLD analysis project Ga0315281, IMG submission 204540) | Sediment microbial communities from Yellowstone Lake, YNP, Wyoming, USA - YL17G07_0 | ecosystem: Environmental > Aquatic > Freshwater > Lake > Sediment | place: USA: Wyoming | collected...
GGAAACCATCATGCTCTTTTGTCAACATTAACTTTGACCACCATTACTAATCAAGCGTATCTTTACCTAAGATACAAGGGTTAGGGTGAGGGGTGGAAGGCGTTGCCCCCCTCACCCCAGCCCTCTCTCCCCGTAAACGGGGGGAGAGGGAGAAAAGTTGCGGCCAATCATGTCCCAACAAACCGTGCGGGGTCGCAAGAGCACAGACAGTCACCGCTTTGGCGTAAACCAGTAAATTTCTACCGGACACTACTGGGATTTAGGGGGATTATTAACGCCTTCCTATTTCGACTAAGCCCTTTTCAGAGCTCTTGCTATTGCAAAACTCATTTTTTCTGTCCTCCTGAACGCAGTGAAGGATTTCAAGTTATTAAAAATACGAGATTCTTCGGTTTATATGAAAATAGCTATCAGCAGTCAGCTTTCAGCTTTCAGCAAAGACCATGGATTGGCGTAGGCGACCAAAATGTAGGGTGGGCACCGCCCACCATCATTTCTTTTAAGAAAACCCAAACGGCCTGTTCCAAATTTTCATCCTTCGTTGTGACCTTCAGGTCATGATGGTTCGCTCAGAATGACCTATGAAGGTGCATTCGGGGTTTTGCAATAGCTTCTAGCCAGCCAGGGGCAAACCTCTGGGGAGGGGCCATGAAGCCCCACCTGCCCTAAGCCCCCCAGCCTGCACCGCCTGCCCCCCGCCGCTCAACCCACCCTCAGACCCGGGAACCTGCCCTTCCGGCTCTAACCGCGCCAAACCGTTTTTTGCGGAAAGATGCCTGGCCGGCATTGTGTCCGTAGAGAATAAGAATTACAGTATAAGGCAATTCATGGCGGAGGGAGGGAAGGGTGCGTCGCGGAGATAATTCACAAAAAGGTAATTAATATCGACCATATTTCTACAATAATGTAAACACTGCGGCGGTTAAGTTTTTGATTTTACTTAAGATTTGATTTGGTATATTCTTTGCTTCACACTTTATAAATTTGAACCCAGGAGGACTAACGTGCACTGCCAGACCTGCCAAACCGCGGAAGACGTTTTCAGGATCGTCAAGGACAAAGAGATCAGTTTCATCCAGATCTGGTTCTCAGACATCCTGGGAGTGTTGAAAAGCTTTTCCATTCGCCCCTCCGAGCTGGAAGAGGCTATGACCGAGGGCATGGGGTTCGACGGTTCCTCCATTGAGGGATTTGCCCGCATTGAAGAGTCCGACATGATCGCCAAGCCGGACCCCGCCACGTTCCAGATTCTCCCCTGGCGGCCCGAGGAACAGCCGGTGGCCCGGATGTTCTGCGACATCCTGCAGCCCGATGGCTCCCCCTATCCCGGCGACCCCCGTTATGCCCTGAAACGCATGCTGGCCAAGGCCGCGGAAAAAGGCTACACCCATTATCTGGGGCCGGAGCTGGAGTATTTCTATTTCAAAAACAATAGCGGCACGGAAATCCTGGACGAGGGCGGCTACTTTGACGCCCCGCCCCTGGACATGGGCAACGATCTCAGGCGCCACACCATCTTCGCCCTGGAGCGCATGGGGGTGCGCATCGAGTACAGCCACCACGAAGTGGCCGCCTCCCAGCACGAAATCGACATGCGCTACGACGAAGGCCTGGTCATGGCCGACAAAACCATGACCCTCAGGGCCACGGTGAAGGCCATTGCCATGCTGAACGGGGTCTATGCCACCTTCATGCCCAAGCCCATCTTCGGCATCAACGGCAGCGGCATGCATACCCACCAGTCCCTGTTCAAGGGCAAGAAAAACGCCTTCTACGATGCCAATGACCAGTATCACCTGTCGGTCGAGGGCAAAAGCTATATTGCCGGGCTCCTGAAGCACGCCCGGGAAATCACCGGCATCTGCAGCCAGTGGGTCAACTCCTACAAGCGCCTGGTGCCGGGCTACGAGGCCCCGGTCTACATCTCCTGGGCCCGCCGCAACCGCTCCGCCTTAGTAAGGGTGCCCATGTACAAGCCGGGCAAGGAAGCGGCCACCCGCTGCGAATACCGCGCCCCGGACCCGGCCTGCAACCCGTATCTCGCCTTCGCAGTGATGCTGGCCGCCGGCCTCAAGGGCATCGAGAGCAACTACCCCCTGCCGGAGCCGGTGGAAGTGGACATTTACCATCTGTCCGCGTCGGAGCGGGACCGCCTGGGGATTCAGGAACTGCCTGGGAGCCTTCACGAGGCGGTCACGGAAGTCGAAAAAAGCGCCCTGGTGCGGGAAGCCCTGGGAGACCATATTTTCGACAAGTTCCTGGAAAACAAACAGATCGAATGGGACCGCTTCCGGATGCACGTCAGCACCTACGAGATCGAGCGCTATCTCCCGATTCTCTAACTGTTTAAGGCAGCTCCCTAACAGGTCTGCAAAAGTCGTCAACCGCGGCATGTAGGACAGGGCCAACCCTGTCCTACATGGCCGTGCCCTAATGCGACCTGGCGCTCTCCGTTGTAATGGGTCTCAAACTCTTAGCCGCCAAATTTTAAGGAGAACTGGGGGGAGATGGAAAACCTTAATACCGGCGACACCGCCTGGCTCCTGGTTTGCTGCGCCCTGGTGCTGCTGATGACTCCGGGCCTGGCCTTCTTTTACGGAGGCATGGCGCGGCGGAAAAACGTCCTTTCCACCCTGACCTTAAGCTTCGCCTTCATGGCCCTGGTGGGGGTGCAGTGGGTGCTTTACGGCTACTCCCTGGCTTTCGGGTCGGACATCGGCGGCCTCATCGGCGGCCTCAACTTCCTGGGCCTCAGCGGGGTGGGCCCGGCGCCCAATCCCGATTATGCCAAAACCATTCCCCACGCGTTGTTCGCCGCCTTCCAGATGATGTTCGCGGTGATCACCCCGGCCCTGATCACCGGTGCCTTCGTGGAGCGGGTCCGGTTCAAGTCCTTCCTGCTTTTCGGCCTCATCTGGGTCACCCTGGTTTATGACCCCCTGGCCCACTGGGTCTGGGGCAAGGGCGGCTGGCTCAATCAACTGGGGGTCCTGGATTTCGCCGGCGGCACCGTGGTGCACATTGCCGCGGGCTATTCCGCCCTGGCTTTCGCCATGGTCATCGGCCCCCGCAAGGGGTTCGGCAAATTCCCCATGGAACCCCATAACATTCCCCTCACGGTCCTGGGCACCGGGCTTCTGTGGGTGGGCTGGTTTGGATTTAACGCCGGCAGCGCCCTGGCGGCCAACGGGGTGGCGGTGAACGCCCTGTTGACCACCAACACCTCCGCGGCCACTGCGGCGCTGGTCTGGATGCTGCTGAGCTGGCTGGACGGCCGCCCCAGCACCTTGGGCATCGCCACCGGCTCGGTGGTGGGCCTGGCCGCGGTGACCCCGGCTTCGGGGTTCGTGTCTCCCCTGGCCGCCATGGTCATCGGGGCCGTGGCCGCGCCTCTCTGCTATTACGCCATCCGGTTCCGCCAGAACCGCGCTCTCGACGAGTCCATGGACGTCTGGGCCTGCCACGGCATGGCCAGTACCTGGGGCATGATCGCCACCGGCCTGTTTGCCGCCGTGGAGTTCAACGCGGCCGGCGCCAACGGCCTCTTTTACGGCAACCCCTCCCAAGTGGCCATCCAACTGCTGGCCGTGGCGGTCACCATCGCCTTCACCTTCGTGGTCACCTTTGTGGTGGCCAAACTGTTGGATATGAGCATCGGGCTGCGGGTGACCGGCATGGAAGAGGAAGTGGGCCTGGACATCAGCGGCCACGGGGAGCGGGCCTATTCGTAATAGATAGCAGCTTTCAGCCGTCAGCTTTCAGCTTTAGTTATAAAACCTATTATTCTCCGGTATTAGCTGACCGCTAATAGCTAATCCTGGATTAGAAATGACCCTCCCCGATTAGTCTGACCCTGATGAGGGAAAATTCGAAATGTTAAAAAAAATTGAAGCCATCATTCGGGAAGATAAGCTGAACGACGTCAAGGACGCCTTGCGCGCCATCGGCATCGTGGGCCTGAACGTCTTTGAGATCCGGGGCCACGGCCGCCAGGGAGGCATCACCCTGGCCGGCCGCTCGGGCACCTACCAGGTGGACATGCTGCCCAAGATTCAGGTCAACATCATCCTGAGCGAACACAACCTGGAGGACACCATCGAGGCCATCCTCCAGTCGGCCTCTACGGGAGAGAGCGGTGACGGCCTGATCTTTGTCTACCCGGTGGAAGAAGTGATCCGCATCCGCACCCGGGAGCGGGGCCACGAAGCAGTGATGTACCCCGGAGACATCGATGAGCGCAAAGGCCTGAGTAAATCCTTGAGCTAATCATAGCTAAAAGCTATATATTGAAAATTTAGGCCTCCATGGTTGCACGGCTGGGGACGGAATGACATAATCTATGCCGTCTGGAATAAATTTCGACCAAAGGCGGCCAGGGGTTTTCCCTGGCTTAAATTTCCCCGGGCCGGCGCTTGCCGGCTTTTTGAGGCGTATAGTCTATGTCTATGGAAGTGGTTATTTATGCCTGTCAGCAGGCGGTGCCGGCCCCGGAGGTCCTGCGGGCCGGTTTCGACCCCAGCGGCATCAAGGTGCAGGTCATTGCCGAGCCCTGCAGCAGCAAAGTGGAGGCCTTCCAGCTGCTCCGGACCCTGGCCGCCAATGTGGACCTGGTTTGGGTCATGGGCTGCCCCGAGGATCTCTGCCGCTACGATGAAGGCAGCCAGCGCCTGGGGAGCCGGGTGGCCTATACCCGCCGCTACCTGGAGGAGATCGGTCTGGAGCCGGACCGGCTGGGCCGCTCCCTGGTAACCCCCGGCGACGAGGCCGCACTTAAGGCCGCGGTGGCCGAAATCAAGGCCCGGCTGGAGACCCTGGGGCCCAGCCCTTTGAAAAGCCAGGGCGAAAAGACAAAAAGGGCAAAGGCTAAATGAAACAGGGGGAAAAGGTTAAAAGGCGAAAGGGAAACTGCAGAAATCATACCCCCATTTCTTCGCCTTTTCGCCCTGAGGCTTTTTAGAAGCTGAAAGCAAGTTGGGCTGGTTGAGCTGGGAGGAAGAGTTGCCTGCTAAATACCACATTAACGTGCGCCGGGTGCCGCCCCGGTTCACGCCCCTGGCCAGGAGCACGATCATCGATTGGAACGAAGGCTGCCTCAGGTGCGCCCGCTGCGTCAAAGAGACCTGCCCGGTGGACGCCTACCGGAAAAGGGACTTCGACCGCATCCAGTTCGTGGACACCATTGGCGAGATATGCCGGGATTGCTTCCGCTGCGTGCAGGGGTGCCCCCGGGGCTTGATCTTTAAGGCCCTGAACCCCTTCTACCGCCAGCTGGGGGACGACTACTGGACCCCGGAGATCATCACGGTGACCTGGTACCAGGCCGAATCCGGCAAGATCCCGGTTTCCGGGGCCGGCTACGGCGGCGTCTTCGCGGGCGAAGGCTTTGATTCCCTCTGGACCGACATGTCGGAAATCGTCCGCCCCACCCGGGACGGCATCCACGGCCGGGAATATATCAGCACCACCATCGACCTGGGCCGCAAGCCCATGTTCCTGACCTTTGATGACCAGGGCGAGCTGCTCATCGAGCCCCCGCCCCTCTTGGAACTTCCCTTGCCGGTGGTTTTGGGAGAGCCGCCCCTGGGGACGGACCTCCCCCGGCTGCGCCAGATTATCGCCCAGGCGGCCCAGGCTCTCGGCACCCTGGCCATCATCCGCCGGGAGAACATCTCCCCCAAACTGACCGAGGCCGCGGCCTCCCTGGTGCCCTTCTACGCCAAGGAGCCGGACCCGAAAGACCCGCTGCTCCCGAAGCTGCGCGCCCTGGAGCTATTGGACCACCCCGGGGTCATCGGCCGGATGGAGGCCCTGAAGCGGCGCCATCCCCAGCTCATTGTCTGGATTAAAGTCCCGGCCGACGAGCAGGCCCCGGAGCGGGTGGCGGCCCTGAGCGCCGCGGGGGCGGAAGTCATCCACCTGGCGGGCTCCGACCAGGCCCGGGGACTGGGCGGCGTCCAGGACCTGCACCTGAAGGACCTGATCCGCCGCTGCCACCTGCGCCTGGTGGAGGAAAAGCTGCGGGACGCGGTCACCTTAATGGCCGGCGGCGGCATCGCCCTGGCGGAACACGTGGCCAAGGCCATCCTCTGCGGCGCCGACGGCGTCATCGCCGACATTCCCCTGCTGCTTTCCCTGGAGTGCCGCCTGTGCCGGCAATGCGGCGCCGACCAGCCCTGCCCCGTGGACCTGGGGCACCTTAATCTCAAGCGGGGGGCCCAACGGATGGTGAACCTTATGGGCGCCTGGAACAACCAGCTCCTGGAAATCCTGGGCGCCATGGGGATGCGGGAGGTGCGCCGCCTGCGCGGCGAAGTGGGCCGGGCCATGTTCAAGGAGGACCTGGACAGAGAGATCTTCGCCCCCCTCTTCGCCCGCCCGGAGGGCGAAGTGCGGCGGCTGGGAGAATGAGGAAGGTTTTCCGTTTTCGGTTTTCGGTTTTCGGTTAAAAAGCGTTACAGGCGGTTTCAAGACCCTGGGGTTCCATGAAATGTCATTCTGAGCGGAGCGAAGAATCTCATATTTTTAACAAGTTGAGATCCTTCACTTCATTCAGGATGACAGAATAAATCAGTTCTTAAGTGCACTCGCCACAGTTTTTAATCTTGTACAGAAAACAGGAAACAGAAAACAGAAAACAAACGTTGCATAGCAAATAATACTGGATAAGTAGAAATACAATGGCAAAACCCAAAAAAGTCATTGCATTCGAATCAACCTCCCAGGCCTGGCAACCGGTGCCCACCCCGTCCCGGTTCCGCACCGCCCTGAGCAAGTACCGGGTGTGGCGCAATGAGTCCAGGTGCATCAAGTGCGGCAAATGCGTGGAAGTCTGCCCTTACGGGGTCCACGCCAAGGCCGGCACCTACTTGCGGCGCCCCAAGAGCCATCTTTGCCTGGGGCTGGCCTGCCAGGAACAGGAATTCTACTGCGTGCGGCACTGCCCGGCCCAGGCCCTGCGGGTCAGCCTCAACCCCGTCTACGGCACCCTGGGGGATGCCCGCTGGACCCCGGACTTGCTGCTTGCCACCTGGTGGCAGGCGGAATGGGGTAACCTCCCCTATACGGACCTGGAGTACCGCACCGGCGGCTCCGGCGGCGGCTTCGACCGGCTGCGCTTCCTGTTCCCCAAACACCGGCCGGACTTCAAGTTGACCCATGACGACATTTCCCTGGAGCTGGAGCTCAACCGCCGGGGCGACGGCCGGCCCCAGGTCAGGCTGTCGGTGCCCTGGTACGGCGGCGGCATGTCCTTCGGGTCGGTTTCCATCAACACCATCATCTCCCGGGTGCAGGCCGCGGTGCGCTTCAACACCATGGTGTCCACCGGCGAAGGCGGCTACCCGGAAGAGCTGTACCCTTACGATAACAACGTGGTGACCCAGGTGGCCACCGGGCTCTTCGGGGTCCGGGAAGAGACCATCCAGCGGGTGCGCATGGTGGAGTTCAAGTACGCCCAGGGGGCCAAACCCGGCCTGGGCGGCCACCTGCTGGGCGACAAAGTGACCCCCGCGGTGGCCCGCATGCGGGAGTCCGTCACCGGCAGCGCTCTGTTCTCGCCTTTCCCCTTCCACAGCGTCTATTCGGTGGAGGACCACAAGAAGCACATCGACTGGATCAAGGAGATTAACCCCCGGGCCCTGGTGGCCGTCAAGGTCTCCACCCCCACCGACGTGGACATGGTGACCGTGGGCAGCTACTACGCCGGGGCCCACGTGGTGCAGCTGGACGGCAGCTACGGCGGCACCGGCGCCGCCCCGGACATCGCCAAGAAGAACATCGCCATGCCGGTGGAGTACGCCATCCCCAAGGTGCACCAGTTCCTCCGGGCCGAAGGCATCCGGGACCAGGTCACCCTCATCGCCTCCGGCGGCATCCGCACCGCCTTCGACGTGGCCAAGGCCATCGCCCTGGGGGCCGACGGGGTGCAGATCGGCACCGCCGACCTGGTGGCCCTGGAATGCCTGCGCTGCCACAACTGCGAGTCCGGCCGGGGCTGCGCCCGGGGCATCGCCACCACCGACCCGGAGCTGGTGGACCTGATGACCGTCTCCTGGGGCATGGACCGCATCAGCAACCTGTACTACTCCTGGTCCTGGCAGCTGAAAGAGATCCTGCGCCGTTTGGGCCTCCGGAGCATCCGGGAACTGGTGGGCCGCACCGACGTCCTGGCCCACCTGGATTACTTCGACCGCCCGGTCATGGATGACCTGCGCCGGGTGGTTTAGCTGTCAGCTTTCAGCGGTCAGCTATAGGGCGGCCCGTGGCCGCCATGAATCGGCGTGCACGGCACGCCCTATGGAGTTCATTTCGTAGGGGCGGACCCATGTGCCCGCCCACCTCAGGAAGTGTAGGGCGGGCATCGCCCGCCGTAAATTGTAAATGTCGAATTTCTGATTGGCGGGCAGTGCCCGCCCTACAAAAAACATAGAGGATATTAATGAAGTCCAATGGCAATTTGAATAATCACCCCGGTCTCCAATTGCTCCATACCCGCCGGGAGTTCACCAACCCCTATGCGGCGGACCGCGTCCTCAAGTCCGAGGAAGAAGGGGGCTGCGGGGTCACCGGGTTTGCGGCCAACGTGCCGGTGGCCGGCCGCCATATCTTCGCTCCCTCCATTCAGATGCACAACCGGGGCAACGGCAAGGGCGGCGGCATCGCCGCGGTGGGACTCGTCCCCGAAGCCTTGGGGGTCTCCCAGGAGGTCCTGGATCAGGACTACCTGATCCAGGTGGCCTACCTGGACTCGGAAGTCCGCCCCCAGGTGGAGGCCCGGTTCATCACCGCGGTCTTCCGGGTGGACCACGCCCGGCGCCAGCCCACCATCGACAACTGGCATGACTTGCCGGGTCTGATGGTCAAGCCCCCGGACGTCTGGCAATATTTTGTCCGGGTGAAGCCCGAGGTTCTGCAATACTTCATCCAGCAGCACAAGCTTTACGACGTCCCCTGGCGCAAGGTGGAAGACGAGTTCGTGGCCCAGAACTGCTACAAACTGAATGATGCCTATTACGCCTCCCTGGGGGAAAAGAAGGCCTTTGTCCTGTCCCAGGGGCGCAATATGATGATCCTCAAGATCGTGGGCTACGCCGAAGAAGCGGCCCTCTATTACCGGTTGCTGGACTTCAAGGCCCACGTCTGGATCGCCCACCAGCGCTACCCCACCCGGGGCCGGGTCTGGCACCCCGGCGGGGCCCACCCCTTTGCGGCCCTGAACACCGCCCTGGTGCACAACGGCGACTTCGCCAACTATTTTTCGGTGAGCGAATATCTGAGCCAGCGCCACTTTTACCCCCAGTTCCTCACGGACACCGAGGTGGCGGTGCTCACCTTCGACCTCTGGCACCGGCTCTACGGCTACCCCCTGGAGTACGTCATCGAATCCATGGCCCCCACCACGGAGCGGGACTTCGATCTGCTGCCCCCGGAGCGGCAACGGATTTACCGCCATCTCCAAACCACCAACATCCACGGCTCCCCCGACGGGCCCTGGTTCTTCATCATCGCTCGCAACGACCCCGAGCGCGACCGCTTCGACCTCATCGGCATCACCGACACCTCCATGCTGCGGCCCCAGGTTTTCGCCCTGCAGGAGGGTGAGGTGCAGATCGGGCTCATCTGCTCGGAGAAGCAGGCCATCGACGCCACCCTAACGTCCCTGGCCGCGGAAGACCGCCGTTTCTGCCCGGTGGCCGACCTCTACTGGAACGCCCGGGGCGGCAGCGCCACCGACGGCGGCGCCTTCATCTTCTCCCTGGAGGCCAAAAACGGCGGCCGGGTCCTGACCTGCCGCGACAAGTTCGGCAAGGCCAAGTCCGTTCCCTGGTACCAGCGGCCCTGGGACGGCACCGTCCTGGAGGTCCGGCTGGACGAGGATTCGGAAGTGGCGCGCCAGGTCAAGACCCACCTGGAGGACGTCACCGGCCGCCGGCTCTATCAATGGGTGCGGGACCGGGTTTCTGCCTGGACCTACGCCACCTTCCGGGAAGCCCTGGAGGTCACCGTGGCCCAGGCCCGGCGGGGCGACGGCCCCAAGGCCGCGGCCCTGTGCGCCCTCACTCTGCTCCTGGACCGGCGCTACGACCCGGGCGATAAGAAGCGCAGCCACCTGATCCGGCTGCTCCTGGATGCCCTCACCGGCCTCTTCCAGGACACTCCCAAGGTGGGTACCGCCAGCCCCAGCCGCTACCGCTGGGTGGACTGGGAGACCCGGGCCCACCTGGCCGCCCCGCCGCAGCCGGACGCGGTCCTAATGCTGGACGCCGCCGGCTTCCCCCCGGAAGGCGAAGACTGCGACGCCCGGTTCCTGTGCAAGGCTTACGCCCTGGGCTGGAAGCAGTATATTATTTACGGCTACAAGGGGCAGCGTTTCCTGGGCTGCGGCTTCGGCCCCGACACCGACGGGGTGCGCCTCGACGCCTACGGCAGCAGCGGCGACTACCTGGCCTCGGGCATCGACGGCATGTCCATTTACGTCCACGCCAACGCCCAGGACCAGTTGGGGCAGATCATGAAGCGGGGCAAACTGGTGGTTTACGGCGACGTGGGCCAGACCTTCATGTACGGCGCCAAGGGGGGCGAAGTCTATGTCATGGGCAACGCCGCCGGCCGCCCCTTCATCAACGCGGTGGGCCGGCCCCGGGCCGTGATCAACGGCACCGCCCTGGACTTCCTGGCGGAATCCTTCATGGCCGGCAATCCCTTCAAGGGCGGCGGCTTCATCATCGTCAACGGCATGGAGTTCGACTCCCGGGGGCGCCTCCGGGCCCAAAGCACCCCTTACCCCGGCTCCAACCTGTTCTCCCTGGCTTCCGGCGGCGCCATCTACATCCGGGACCCCTACCACCAGGTGGTGGAGGAGCAGTTGAACGGCGGCGAAATCGTCCCCCTGGGCGCCGCGGACTGGAACCTCATCCTGCCCTATCTCCAGGAAAACGAGCGCCTCTTCGGCATCTCCATCGACCAGGACCTGCTCACGGTGGAGGGCCACCTCAGGCATCCGGACCAGGTCTACCGCAAGGTCCAGGCCGTCAAGCTGGCGGTCCTCACCCAGATCGAAGACGCCTGGGAATAAAGACGGTTTCCGGTTTTCAGTTTTCGGTTAAATAATCTTAGGGGCGACCCGCCGGGTCGCCCTTACGCATTTCTGCTCCGAAAAGTCTTTCGGTAGGGTGCGCACTGCGCACCTGGTGCTTTAAAACAGCAAAAACTCAACATGATTAAGCGGCTGACAGTAGAGATAAAATCCCCCCTTGCCCCCCTTTTCCAAAGGGGGGCATAATGGGTTGGGCAGATAAAGTCCCCCTTTGAAAAAGGGGGATTTAGGGGGATTTCAAGCCATCTTAGCAGGTTATGTTAACAAGGATGCTTTGCTCAAGCTAGCGCTCATGGGATTACTGGGGGAGGGGGCTAAGGGCTTTTTTGTAAGTGGCCCTTACACTTACAAAAAACTCCCCCAATCCCCCTCCCCCAATCCCATCCAGTGGTTTTTTCTATCTAAAATTGGCTAATACCATTTTCTTGGAGGGGCGCACCTACGTGTCCGCCCTTTTTGTGGGCAAAACAACCGCCCCCCCTTGTGCATTAACCTCCGGGGCGGCCTGCTCCCCGGGTTGATTCCTTGGTAGCCTCCCATAAAACTATTTATTAGAGGATCTTCTGGGCTCTTCGGATGGATTAGGCTTATTGATGCTGGTTTGAGCTGGCCACCATCAAATCAAGGTCAGATTAAATTTGACCTGGAGGGGAAACATTTTAGCGGGTGATTGCTGACAGATAGGATAACCAACAATAATATCTAATACTTTAAATTAAATTGCGTATATATAACAGTAACCTATAATTCCTTAAATCCTTTCCCATGGAGGTGATTTCGACCGGAAAAATAGAACTTAATCGCTATAACATGTTAAAAGGAAACATGATGGATAAATGGCCATCTCATCCCGTTATTTACGAAATCAACACCTGGATCTGGTTGAACGAATTAAGTCGTCGTTATCAGACTCCGATTATCTTGGCCAACGTCCCGGACGCTGAATGGGACGCGATCACCGCCTGGTCCCCCGATGCCGTCTGGTTGATGGGAGTATGGGAGCGGAGCGCCAGGGGACGTGAGATCACCATCAACCATGAGAGTCTCTTAACGTCCTGCCGGGAAGCCTTGCCTGATCTTACCATGGACGATGTGGTGGGTTCACCCTACTGTGTCCGCGGCTACCGGGTTGATGAACATCTGGGAGGGCCGGAGGGGCTGGCCAGAGCCCGGGAGCAGCTGGCGAAGCGCGGCGCCCGGTTAATCTTGGACCTGGTGCCCAACCACGTGGCCCCGGACCACCCTTGGGTTCAGGAACACCCGGACTATTTCATCCAGGGCACTTTAGAGGATTTTATAAGTTCCCCGGAAGCGTTTCTGCAAGTGGGAGACCACCTTCTGGCCCATGGCCGCGACCCCTATTTCCCACCCTGGCCAGACGTCATTCAGGTCAACGCCTTTTCACCCGGCCTCCGCCAAGCCCTCATCGATACCCTGCTCTCGATGGCCAGCCGGTGCGACGGGGTGCGCTGCGATATGGCCATGCTGCTGATTAACCGCATCTTTCGGCAGACCTGGGGGGAGCGGACCGGCGCCATGCCGGCCCGGGAATTCTGGAGAATGGTGATTCCCGCGGTTAAGGCGAAATATCCGGAGTTCTTATTTATCGCCGAGGCTTACTGGGACCGGGAATGGGAACTGCAACAGCAGGGCTTCGACTACTGCTACGACAAGCGCCTTTACGACCGTTTGCGGCACGCCGGCGCCGACGCCGTACGGCAGCACCTGCTGGCCGACCTGGGTTACCAGAAAAGGCTGGTGCGCTTCATCGAGAACCATGACGAACCCCGAGCCGCGGCCGCTTTTAATGACCGGAAAGCCCGGGCCGCGGCCGTAACTATCGCCACCCTGCCTGGCGCCCGGCTGTTTCATGAGGGGCAGTTTGAGGGCCGCAGGATCAGGTTGCCCGTGTTTCTCAACCGTCGGCCCCCTGAGCCGGTTGATTCGGACTTACCTAACTTTTACCAGACCCTGCTGGCCGCGGTGGCGCAGCCGGTGTTCAAGGAAGGGGAATGGCGTCTCTGTGAGCCGTATGGTTGGCCGGATAACCGGAGCTATCGAAACCTGGTGGCCTGGGGGTGGCGTCTCGGGGAGGAACGGCGCCTCATCATCGTCAATCTTTCCGAGGTAAGGTCCCAGGCGCTGGTGCCTCTCCCCTGGGAGGATTTGGCCGGGCGGACCTGGCAGCTCACCGATGCCTTCACCGGGGAGATTTATGCGCGAGACGGCCTGGAGCTGCGCCAGCCCGGTTTATTCGTCGATCTGGAGGGCTGGGGGTTTCACTTTTTCCAGGTAGACTAAGGTGTAATGACCACGATTTAAGCTGACCACCATCAAACCGATATCAGATTAAATCTGACATCGAGGGCCAAAATTTACCATCCGATTGGGTGTGAGGTGCAGATATAATAATCATATTAATTATCTATTAAAATTATTTAAATTGCGCAAATATAGCAGTTATTTTATCGGGGATTACTCTGTCGAGGGGCATGAGGATCCCGTGGCGGTGGAGCTAAAGGAAGGGAGAGGGTGACGGTCAAGCTGAGCCGCGAGCGAAGCGAGTCAGCTCCAGCGACTGGTTAGGCTCTTACTGGTCGCTGTGTCAAACTCTACTTTCAAGGTTTCCACTATCTCTTCCCGAAGAGCATCTCTTGCGAACTATACTTGACCTGTTCCTCCGCAAGTTGCGCAACTTATTTCTGTTGCTACGGTTATCTTCCCCATGCCATGGCACGTTTGACAAAGGTGTCCGAGAACCTGTCCTGATCCTTCACACGATGGGCATTGTTCCTTTACATGCGCGACGATAGTTCCCATGCCCTTGCATGTAGGACAACTGCGTTTCTTACTCTCTGACATGATTTATCCTCCATTTTGGAATTTTGCTGGCATTTTATTAAGGCAATGGTCTCCACCAGGCATAAGAGATATAACCTTTCGTGGCATCCTAAATTACCTTCAAATCACACCACCTCCCTTTCTACCAAACAAAATGTCGCCTAACAATAATTAGATTGATCCGCATAAGATGCGGAGATTCGGTTTCCTATCCCTATAAGACGCCATTGCATCGCGTCTTCAGATGACCATATATATATTGATATCAATTGGTTGTATCGAGGCCGCCCCCTTATCACGGCATCTTATGCGGATCGGCATAATAACCTCCTCGATTGCCTCAAAGCCCGCCAACCGGACTGCGAACGCCCGCCGGTCCACGGTTGAGGACATTTTACCATAGATTTTAGCTGAAAATATAATTTTTCTCTGATTTTTTAACATACCATATCAATGATGGTGAGCTATATTAAGATGCTTATTTAGGCCACAGAGTTAGAATAATTTCCTGTTAACTTGCCAACAACGCAGCTTACCATCAGAGAGGGGAATATTCCAGAAATGTTCCGGATATCAAAACTAGGGTTTGCTTGGTCCGGCGGCTATGATCCCGGCGCGTGCCTTGGCCCTTTATCTTTTCAAAAAAGATATAATATACTTTGCTAAAAATAATAAAGGGGGCTCGTGTGTGTCTATCAATGAGACATTCGGCCTTAAGTTTAGCAACATCCCTATGATCAACTTGCGAATGGAGTTCAATAAGACATACGGGTTTCTCCACTCGCGTGAAGCAGAAGAGTGCTTAAAGCCTCCAATCAGGCCGATAAAGTTAAGCCTGCTGATATGGGGTGGATTGCCCGAAGACTTAATGACGCTATTGCTCCAGCGAGCAATTCTTGGCATTGAGGCATACTTGCCAGGTGCCCTGATGGAAGCCTCCGCCATCCTCGGAAAAATGTCCAGGGAACTATTCGCCAAGCTACGAAATCCCTTTTCCTTTGGCTCGAAATCCGCTGTCGCGAACATCTACCATCGCATGCCTTCAGCCGTGCATCCCGAACTCAGCCTGAGGCATCTGGACCAACAGCTATACGAGCGAAACGTAATTTTCTACCGCGCGGTTAGAAATCCGGTCTTCCATGGGCAACAGCTGGATCACCCGGAAATATCGAGCATACGAGAGGTTTTTCTTCACCTAGCCTGCCTGTATGAGTGGATTGATCATTGGTACAACCCTGAAAAACTTTGGCCTGGCGGGACTGCATTTGCGGGTGTGCATCTGCGCTATCCAAAGAAAGGTGCCGATGAAGCTCCCTAACAATAGCTTGCCACGTTTTATACTTATCGTCGGTCCGGGTAAAATACCGGATATGATCTTATTTAATAAATGATGGTTTTGGTGGGGGCCGGCACTGCAAATTTCAAAAAAGGGGCTGCCTGTTAACGGAGAGGGAAAAATTCTCCTTCCCAGGAAATATAGCGATTGCCAAAAGTTTTTTGCGATTGGCGATCTTATCGTAGGGGCACAGCGTGCTGTGCCCTCAACCTCGGGCACGGCTCGCCGTGCCCCTACAAGACGAAATTATATTTGGCAAACGCTATGAGGTATTCGCTGACGCTTCCTCGCGCCGGGTCCGAGAATATTGCGCCCCTTGACAGAATCAGGTTGATTCGGGATAGAAGATGCCGGTGGCGTGCCCGCGTTCCAAGAATGGTTTGGGGTCCAATTGGCCAAAAAACTGAATCTGTTTGGCAATAAATCCGGTCCAACCCGTCTGATGACTGGCGCCCAGCCCGGCGCCGTTGTCTCCGTGGAAGTACTCATAGAACAACAGGTAATCACGCCAGTGGGGATCGGTCTGGAATTTGGCGGCGCCCCCATAGACCGGGCGCCGTCCGTGCTCATCCCGGAGAAAGATGCGGGCGATGCGGTTGGCAAGCTCTTGGGCTATTTCCAAAATGTTCATCAGGTTTCCGGAGCCGGTAGGACACTCCACCTTAAAGTTGTCGCCATAATAAAAGAAGAACATCAACAGGGCCCGGATGATCAGGGAATTCGAGGGGAACCAGATGGGCCCCCGCCAATTGGAGTTGCCGCCGAACATGCCCGAATTTGACTCCGCCGCCAGATAGTCCACCCGGTACTCTTCGCCGTGGACGGTAAAAATATAGGGGTGCTCGGCGTGATAACGAGACACGGAGCGGATGCCGTAAGGGCTCAAAAATTCATTTTCATCCAGCATCTTGGCCAGGATGCGGCGCAACTTGTCCGGGCTCACCAAGGCCAGGATGCCCCGGTCGGCCACTCCTCGATGTTCCGGACCGATGGGATGGATGGCTCCCAGAAGCTCAGGCATGCGCCGGATACGCTCCCGGACCCCATCCGCCAGTTGCGGCACCAGATCCTCCTGAGACTTTTCAAATACGACCGTAGCGCATAAAGGGAGCAATCCCACCACGGAACGCACCTTCAAGCGGGTGGAGGTGCCATCGGGATAGCGGAGCAGGTCGTAGTAGAAGCCGTCTTCCTCATCCCACAGGCCCTCCTGATCTCCACCCATCCGGTTGATGGCCGAGGCGATCCAGAGAAAGTGTTCCAGGAATTTCACCGCCAGATGTTTATAAACCGCATCAATCGGAGCCAACTCCAAAGCGATGTCCAGCATGCATTGGCAATAAAAAGCCATCCAGGCGGTGCCATCGGCTTGCTCCAGGTGCCCGCCGGTGGGGAGGACGGCGTTGCGGTCAAAAACGCCGACATTGTCCAGTCCCAGGAAACCGCCCTGAAAGACATTCTTGCCGAAACGATCCTTACGGTTCACCCACCAGGTGAAGTTCAGCATCAGCTTCCCAAAAACATGTTTGAGAAACTGGATATCCCCTTTACCCAGCTGGACTTTTTCCGATTTATAGATTAATAGCGCCGCCCAGGCATGCACCGGTGGGTTCACATCACTAAAATTCCACTCATAGGCCGGCAACTGGCCGCTCGGGTGGATATAGAACTCCCGCAGCATGAGATCAAGCTGTTTCTTGGCAAAATCAATATCCACCATGGCCAGCGGAATGCTTTGAAATGCCAGGTCCCAGGCGGCGTACCAGGGGTATTCCCATTTGTCCGGCATGGAGATGATTTCGTCATTCACCATGTGGAACCATTCCTGGTTGCGGACGTGATGGCTGTGAGTCCTCAGGGGATTGGCCCCGTGCTCGCTTAGCCACGTAATGGCGTCAAAATAATAGTACTGCTTGGACCACATCATCCCCGCCAGAGCCTGGCGCATCACCCGGGCGGCATCCTCTCCCACCGCGGGCGGGGTGATGGCGGCGTAAAAGTCGTCCGCCTCTTGTTGGCGGGCCTCCATGATTTCGTCGAAGCGGCTGCCAAAGGGACCGTCCGGGAACGTAGCCGGCGCCGCCGCCAGAGATTCCGGGGCGATATCATTGAGCCGCAGGCGCAGCACCGCCGCGGCCCCGGCGGGCACTTCGAGCCGGTAGAGGGCGGCCGCCTTGGTGCCGATCATCTCCGGGTTTACCGCCTGAGTCTGGCCGTGGACCAGGTAGTTGTGGAAGGCGTCCTTCACATAGGGATGGAGGTTGGGGGTCCCGAAGAGGCGCTCATTATTCGTCTCGTTTTCCGTGAATAACAAGGGGGCTTCCCCCTCACAATACAGAAAGCGTTCTCCCAGATCGGCATGGGAAACGCCCACCATACTCAGGCCGGGTTGACCGGTGAGTTGTCTCAGAGCCGGTTTGGCCTCCTTGGTTGCGCCGGACCAGGTATTGCGACACCAGAGGGTGGGAAGCACATGGAGCACAGCCGCTTCCGGACCGCGATTACATACGGTAATCCGAATAAGGATATCTTCGGGCAAAGCCTTGGCGTATTCCACAAAGATATCAAAGTACCGGTCATCATCGAAGATCCCGGTATCCAAGAGTTCATATTCATAGTCTAGACGGGTGCGCTGCCGGTTGGTCTGGACCAGATCATCGTAAGGGTAGGCCGCTTGGGGATACTTATAGAGCAACTTCATGTAGGAGTGGGTGGGGGTGCTGTCCAGATAGAAGTAGTATTCTTTGACATCCTCGCCGTGATTGCCTTCACTGTTGGTCACCCCGAAGAGCCGCTCTTTGATGATGGGGTCCCGGCCGTTCCACAGGGCCAGGGCAAAGCAGAGGCGCTGTTTGTCATCGGAAAACCCGGCCAGACCGTCT
>Ga0315281_10005478_pt1 | contig 18154 bp, 13 predicted proteins | sample YL17G07_0_MG_FD_204540 | JGI IMG/M metagenome (GOLD analysis project Ga0315281, IMG submission 204540) | Sediment microbial communities from Yellowstone Lake, YNP, Wyoming, USA - YL17G07_0 | ecosystem: Environmental > Aquatic > Freshwater > Lake > Sediment | place: USA: Wyoming | collected...
CGCCGTCGGTGCGCTCGCGGGCGGTGTCGAGTTCGTCGAAGGTGACGGCGATGGCGCCAGTCTCGCCCACCTTCCAGCCGCGCTTCTCCATCTCGTCCCACAGGGCCTGGCCCACCATGCGGCCGATGGCGCGGGCCGAGATGCCCATGTGGTGCACGTCCATGAACTGGCCGTCGGACCCGACGAACTGGTCGTCGACGCTGAAGACCTTCATGCGGTGCTGGGCGGCCTTGGCCACGATGGCCGGCCCGAGTTGCACGTCGGGCGTGCAGATGATGAAGCCCTGGGCCCCCTGGGCGGCCAGGTTGTCGATGGCCGCCAGGACCTTCTCGGCGTCGGGCGTACCGAGTTTGATGAGCTGGAAGCCGTACCGGTCCGCGGCCTGCTGGGCGAACCGCCACTCGTTCTGGAACCACGGTTCCTCGGGCATCTTGACGAGGAACCCGATGCGGATGCCCTGGCCGCCCGCCTGGCCGGCTGGCGGCCCGCTACTGCATCCGGCGGCCAGCGCGGCAACCGCCAGCCCGAGGATCACGCCCGCCCGCGTCGTCATGCGCCTCGCCTCCTCCCCCACCTGGCCCCCACGGCCGGACAGTCGCGATTCCGGTTTCCGCTCGCGCGCAGCCGCACCGGCCGAAGCCAGAGGATCGCCCGGACCATCAAGGCCCAGGACTCTTTGCGGCTTACGTATAAACCAAACCGCGCCGCGATGCAAGGTCATGGAGCCCCCGCGTCAGGTCAGGCCGCGGAAGGTAGACCTTGGGGTAACGCAAGGAGGATGGTTGTATTCCGCCCGCGAGGATGTATCTTCGTTCGGCGCGGCGGCACGGCGATTGCGGCAGCGCGTGCCATTGCGGAGCGGACTCGCCGCATCGGAAAGGGCAGTCATGCGAGTGGCACTGGGTCTCTCTGCCTCGTTCCTCCTTACGTTTGTCACCGCCCCTGCCTTGGCCGCCGACCCGTCCGTCTCGGCCGGGGATGTCACGGTACGGTACGACTCGGCGGGGCGGTCGCTCACGGTTATGCACCACGAGGCAGGGGCCATCCTGGATCGGATTGCCGTCAAGGCCAAGGTCGGCGGCCGCGAGGTCTCGTCTGACGATGTAGCCCTGACGCCAAGCATCACCGCCGACGGCGCGCGCGGCGAACTCGTGCTGGCGCTGTCCGGCGCGCTGACGGTGAAGGCGACCGTCCGCAACGGCGAGGTGGAGTTCCGTGCGGAGGGGAACCTCGACGGCACGGCGGCGCTCGCCGGCCGCTCGGGTCTGGGTCCCGAGGTACTCCCTGCCATCCTTCAGGACGAGGCCCCGGCGGACCGCGGCGTGCTGGTGACCACGCTCGGCCCGGCGGCCGTCCCCGGGGCCCGATCGCTGTTCGGGCCTCTGAGGGACTTCGCGCTCACGGCGGGCCCGGCCGACCGCGCGCGGTGGGAGCGGCACGGTTCCGAGTGGACGGCCCGTGCGTCCGCCCCGGCCGGCGAGGTGCTACTGGCGCTCCGCCTCCATCCTCACTACTACCGCGACACGTTGGGCATCCGATACTACGCCCCCATCCGCAAACCCCTCCGGTGGCCAACGGCGCCGGTGGTCGCCATGACCTGGTACGGCATCGAGGGCTGGAACGGCCGCCCGGCCCAACGGAAGGACTGGCTCTTCCCCCAGGTTGACTGGGTTGCCGAGCACCTGCTGCCCTATGGCGGGCCGAATCTGGTCTTCCAACTCGACGACAACTACCCGCAGAACGACGACAAGGCGATGCGGGAACTGTCCGACTATATCCGCTCCAAGGGCCTCGTGCCGGGCATCTGGTTCACGCCGTTCACGGTCGCCCCGAAGGCGGAAGCGGAGAAGCACCCCGAATGGTTCCTGCACGGCAAGGACGGGAAACTGATCGCCACGTTCGGCGGCGTCAACTGGGGCGGCAACTTCACGCTCAATGCGACCAAGGCCCAGGCGGTCGAGGCGTGGTACGGCATGTGGTGGCGAAAGGCCAACGAGACGTGGAACTTCGACTTCTTCAAGATCGACGGCCAGCCGGAAGTGACGGCCGCCTACCGCGCGTCGGCCGACGGCGAGGGTGTCGACGGATACCGCCAAGGGCTCCAGATCGGCCGCGCCGTCGTCGGGCCCGACAAGTTCATCAACGCGTGCTGGGGGACTCCGCTCGAGGCCATCGGCTTCGTCAACGGCTCACGCATTGGCGGCGACACGGGCAACGATCCCCACGCGATCAACGTCATCCTCGAGTGGAACTTCCTGAATAACGTCGCGTGGTACTCGGACCCCGACGCAGCGGCTAACCTGCACAAGGCCACCGCCGGACGGGCGAGGCTCAATGCCCAGGCCCGCGTCCTGACGGGCCAGCAGTTCCTGACCGACGACGTGTGGACCCGGGTCCCGCCGGAGGTCTGCCGGGTCTGGCAATGCTCGTTTCCGTCCCTCGACATCCATCCGGTCAACCTCTACCCGATCAAGGAATGGCGGCGGTACGACCTCTTTGACCTGCGGGTGGCCAAGCCCTGGGGCACGTGGGACGTCGTCGGCGTGTTCAACTATGACGGGCGGCAGGCCGAGAGGGTGCTGGACCTCGGCCGGCTGCCGCTGGAAGCGCCCCAGGTTCACGTCTACGAGTACTGGGGCTCGACGTATCTGGGCCAGATGCCGCGCGACGCGAAGATCCCGCTGACGCTGGCGGCGTACGAGGGGAAACTGCTGTCGATCGTCCCCGCGGCGGGCGACCGGCCGGTCCTTGTCTCAACCAGCCGCCACCTCAGCCAGGGCGGGCTCGACCTCGAGGAGGTCGCGTGGAAGCGCGACGGCGAGCGATGGACGGCGAGCGGCAAGTCGTCGCACCTCGTCAAGGGCGACCCGTACGAACTCGTCTTTGCCTCCGGCCGGTACGTTGCAGCCGGCGCGGGGGGATCCTCGCCGATGACCCCGCCCGACCGAGCGGGCGGCGTCACGCGCGTGGCCATCCACGGCAGCGGGCAGACCGAGTGGAACGTCACCTTCGGGCCGCCCGCCGGGCCGTGGTTGGACCTCACGCCTCTCGCGCTTGACCTGGCGCCCGGGGCCGGCGGCCGGGTCGAGGTCAGGAGCATCGGCCCCGAGCCCGTACGGTTCAAACTGATATCCTCCGACCCCCGGGTGCGGCTGGCGCCCGCGGAAGGCGACCTCGGTCCGTGGCCGGCCAGGATGGACGTCGCCGTCTCGGCCGACGTGTCGGGCATCGACCCGGAGAAACCGCTTGAGGCTGCTGTGACGCTGGAGGCCCGGGGAGGCCACGGCCCCGAGCGCCCCCTGCGGGTCCGCGCGTGGCCTCGCCGTCCCGAGAACCTGGCGGCGAAAGCCAAGGCCTCGGCCTCGTCGACCTGGGGAGAAGGTTACGAGGCCATGAAGGCGGTCGACGGCGACCCCGCGACACGCTGGAACAGCCGCGAGGGCGACAAGGACGGGTGCTGGATCGAGCTCGCCTGGGACAAGCCCGTCCGATTCGACCGCGTCGTGATCGACGAATGCGTGGACTTCGGCCCACGCATCCAGGCCTGGAGACTTCTGGCCGGGTCGGACGAACTCACGGAGGTCGCCCAGGGCAAGGAAATGGGCTCGCGCCGCGCCGTGAGCCTGGCCCGGCCCGCCGAGGCCAAGCGCCTGAGACTGATCATCGAGAAGGCGTCCGTCGTGCCAACGATCTGGGAGATCGAGGTCCAGTGCGTCCGCAAGGCGCCATGAGTGCTCGCGCGCTAGTCCGCGGCCCCGGCGCGCCGCGCGACCGCAGCCTTCAGCCACTCGACCGACCCCGAGCCGACGCCCACGTTGCCCTAGCCGTCCGAGACCCCGGTGCCGTTCACAGTCACGCGGCCGAGGTTTGTGACAACCGTCCCCGCGCCGAGGGTGCCGAAGCGGGCGTAGGTGGCCGGGGTCGAGGTGGAGGCGCCGAGGGTCAGCGTGGTGGCGCTCTGTCGCCGCGAAGGCGTCATCCTGCTACAACGAGCATGGCCGCGTCGGCACGTCGCCGCTTGCCGATGATCAACGCTTGTTCGTACTCCATCCTTTCACCTCTGAGTCTTGAAGCCGCCCTCCTGGGGCAGCCCATACTCCTTGTGACTGACTGGGAGCGGCACCCGACCCGTAGGGGAAAAGCAGAAAGTGGCCGCTTCGTGCGTCCCTTCTGCTTTTAGGGTGCCGCGACGCGGCAGCTTGCGTTGGGTTGACCGGAGGCAGCCCCTTGTGGGTGCCTCAGTTCGACGGGGTGGGCGCGGCTGGCAGAGCTCATTGGTGACCAGGACGGAATACGGGAGTCGTGGCCATGGTCGGCCCAATCGCGCCATCCGCGTGAACGGCCAGAACTCTCACACACCTTAGTACAGTTTTTGGGGGGAAGGTCAAATCGGAAGCGTTCTCTCCAGGGCGCGGCCTTTCTGATCCTCGGCAACAACTGTTCCGTCTGGAGCGCAGAGGCCAACACGAAGCTTAATATCGCGCTCATCGGGGTCGGCGTGCGGGGCGAGTGGTTCGTCGACACAACCCCGAAGATGGAGAAAGTCGTCGCCTTCTGCGGCGTCAACCAGCAGAAGACTGACAAAGCCTTGGCCCTTCTCCGATTTCCGCGCCCTGCATCATGAGAGACTCGGTTACAATGAGTGGACTGGCTCGGAGGTGGGCGTCATGCGGTTTCTTTGGCCCGGCTTGATGGTGCTGATCATGGTGGGATGCGCCGACAACGCTCACCGCAACCCCGACGTCGTTCAGCAGGTGCGTCAGGAACTGGCCGTCGAGCCGCCGGATTTCGACGCCGCCGTCATCCTGGCGGCGGCGCTCACCGACGCGGCCGCAGCCCCCGCCGACCGGCAGTCTACCCTCCTGGAGGCGGCCATCAATCAGGCAGCCCAGGCCCGCCGCTTCAAGCCGCACTTGGAGGCCCCGCTGCCGGAAGGCTGGCCCGCCCCTTCGCTGCCGGGCCTCGTGCGTCTCAAGACGTATCCACCCATGAGGGCCGCGTGGACCGACCAAGGCGATGGACGCAACGGGCAGTTCATGACGCTGTTTCGCCACATCAAGGACCGCCAGATTGCCATGACCGCCCCCGTGGTCATGGCCTACCCGCCTGCCGAGGCCGCGCCGCCCGGCGATGCCCTGGGGGAGCCCGTGGCCATGGCCTTCCTGTACCGCCAGACGACTCAGGACGCCGCGGGGCCGTTCGGGGCGGTCCGCGTGACTGACGACCCGCCGCTTCAGGTTGTCTCCGTAGCCCGCAAGGGAATGTACTCCTCCGGCAACTTCCAGGCGTCGGTGGCCCAGCTTCGCGCGTGGCTGCAGGCACATCGCGAGTGGCAACCTGCCGGGCCGCCCCGTGTGCTGGCCTACAATTCCCCGTTCATGCCCTTCTGGATGAAGTACGCCGAGGTGCAGATCCCGGTCCGGGCTGCTGCAAAGGAGTCGCCGTCTGCCCCCTGACCGGCGAAGCCGGTGAAGTCAACGCCCTGCCGTTCTGCCCGCCCTGGACTACAGCCAAACCCTGTGCTCGCCGCATCCCGCCGACGACAACGGTTGATTCCGCGCGGCGACCAGCAATAGAATGTGTGACCTTCTTCAACCAGAACACGCATGACGACAAGGAGACGACGATGGCAGAACTGCGCGGCACCAAGACGGAACAAAACCTCTGGGCAGCATTCGCGGGAGAGTCTCAAGCCAGGAACAAGTACACCTACTTCGCCTCGACGGCGAGGAAAGAGGGGTACGAGCAGATCGCGGCCATTTTCCTCGAGACGGCCGACCAGGAGAAGGCGCACGCCAAGCTGCATCTGAAGTTCCTGGGCGGCATCGGCGACACGCTGGCGAACCTCAAGGCAGCCGCCGGCGGTGAGAACCACGAGTGGACCGACATGTATCCCGCCATGGCCAAGACCGCCCGGGAAGAGGGGTTCCCGGACATCGCGTTCCTCTTCGAAAGCCTCGCCAAGATCGAGAAGGAGCACGAGCAACGCTACGCCCGCCTGGTCGCGAACTTCGAGGCCAAGCAGGTCTTTGCCAAGAAGGAGAAGGTTCGATGGCGTTGCCGCGAGTGCGGCTTCACGCATGAGGGGACCCAGGCGGTCTTGAAGTGCCCCGTCTGTCAGCATCCGCAGGCGTTTTTCGAGATGGTGCGAGACAACTACTGACGCGCATGATGGACTGTCCAGACGCGGTGGGCAGAACCGCCCGCCATGCGGATTTCTCAGGACGCGAATAATTACCGGATGTCAAAGGAGGATCTGGCCTTTCGCGGATTCTGGAGGCATTCATGAGGTCCATCGGTTCCATGCAGGTGGTGGTTTTCGCGCATCCCCAGGGATGTCGCGGATATCTCTTGGCTGATCCGTCGAGCAAGGAGGCCTTGGCCCTGGATGTGCACCTTGATTTCGTCCACGACGTGGCTGAACGGGTGAAGGCCGAAGCCTGGAAACTTCGCTACGTGGTGGACACGCACACCCACGCCGACCACCCCTCAGGTGCGGGCGACATCGCGTCGCGGTTCGACTGCACCCGGATGGCACACGAGAAGGCCAATCACGCGGGAGTCTCTACCCACCCCAAAGACGGTGAACGGATTGCCCTTGGGAGCCTCGGAATCACGGTGCGTTACGCGCCCGGGCACACGCCTGACCACATGGTTCTGGTCGCCGACGGGGCGTTGTTCTCTGGCGACTCCCTGCTCATCGGTGGCGTCGCTCGCACGGACTTCCTGGGAGGAGACGCGGGCCAGCTCTTCGATTCAATCCACGCGTTCCTAGCCGACCTGCCGGGAGAGACCGTTCTCTTCCCGGGACACGACTACCACGGCAGAGTCGAGAGCACGCTCGGCCAAGAGAAAAGCGGAAACCTGTGGCTTCAAATCCATGACCGGGACGAGTTCGTGCAGAAGCTCACCGCCAATCCCCCGCCCAGACCGGCTAACATGGACGATCTTCTGCGCTTGAACCGTGAGGGTGTAAACATCCCGGCAACTATCTCTACAGATGAAGCTTCCCGCCTTGTGGCCACCGGTGGAGCTTCCAGTGTGATTGACGTGCGGACCGGTGCAGAGTTCGAGAGCGAACACATCCCCGGCTCGCGCCTGATTCCTCTCGACCAGGTCGAGGCGCGCGCCGATGAGGTGAGGGCCACACCCGCTCCGCGACTCCTGCTTTGCCACAGCGGGAACCGGGCGGCGGCGGCCAAGAGAGCCCTGGAGAAACTTCACGTTGCAGGACTGTCCGTAATCGAAGGAGGCCTGCGGGGGTATGTAGAGGGGGGCGGTGATACCGTGAAGGGCAGGGCTCGCCTCTCACTGGAGAGGCAAGTGCGGATTGCGTCCGGCAGCCTAGCTCTGCTTGGGGTGCTAATGGGTTTCTTCATCCATCCAGTCTTTCTGATTCTCTCCGGGCTCGCGGGTGCCGGTCTGATCTTCGCCGGAATCACAGACTGGTGCGGCATGGGCATCCTGCTCAGCAAGATGCCCTGGAATCGGCCGAAGGCGGCGGAGAGTATATCTTCCGCCGCGGGGACCTGTGCAGCCAGCCAGCCCGGAGCCTGTGCTGCCGGCGCTCCTCCTTCCGGAGGATGTGCCGCTGCGCCTCCGACCGGAGAGGGAGATGAACAGGGGCGCCCAACCAGAAGCTGAAGGCGACGCGGTGACCCGCCGACGTCGAGCGGTTGGGTCCACAGGAGGTCAAGCCGTGCGAGCCGGTGACGGCGTTTCTGGCAAAGGCCCCGAGGGCTATCGCATGCTTGGAACCATCCTTGGTTGACCGGAATGAGCGAAGGAGACTCTGATGCGAATGTTTCCCAAGATGGTTCTGATGATGCTGGTCCTGCTTCAGGGCGGGGCCATTGCTCGTGCGGCCGAGCCCGTCAACCCTAACCTGATTCCCGAGGCCCGCGCGGTGCTCGCCTACCTGGAATCCGTTTACGGCAAGAAGACGGTCGGCGGCGTCTCTGGCGCGGGCAATGCCGAGTCGGTCCTAAAAGCCTGCGGCAAGGAGCCGGCCATCGTCTCGTTCGATCTTTCCGGCTGGAACAGCCCGCCGTGGGGCCAGAGCTACAACAAGGTTGTCCAGGCGACCCTCGATCAGGTTAAGGCCTGGCACGCCAAGGGCGGCATCGTGGCCATGCAGTGTCACTGGATACACCCCGGCAACCCTGACGGATCGGCTTGGATAGCGGTTCACGGAAAGAAGAAGGCCAGCGAGCCCTTCGACTTCAACGCGGCCTTGAAGGCCGGCACGCCACAACACGAGCAACTCATGCGTGACCTCAAGGGCCACGCCGACGCCCTCCAGTCGTTGGCCGACGCCCGCATTCCTGTCCTCTGGCGGCCGTTGCACGAGATCGAAGGCGGCTGGTTCTGGTGGACCGACAAGGATAAGCCCGAGAACACCGCCGCGCTATGGCGGATGATGTTCGACTGTTTTCTCAAGGAACGTAAACTGAACAACCTCATCTGGGTGTACTCCAGCGCCCTCAGGTGCGGCAAGGGCGCCGAGGGCGTGACGAACGTCGAGATGCGCAAGCGCTACTACCCCGGCGAGAAGTACGTCGACATCGCCGGCATCGACGTGTACCCCAGTTCCTACATCGGCATCGCCGCGCCGCAGGAGGACACCTACGCCAAGTCGTTCGATGTGATGAAGCAGGTGGCCCCCGGCAAGATGATCGCCCTGGCGGAATGTGAGGCCATACCGGACCCCGACAAGATGGCCAAGGACGGCCCCAGGTGGCTCTACTGCCTGCCGTGGTGGGGCGAAGGTAAGAAGAACCCTGCCGAGTGGATCAAGAAGACCTATATGCACGACCTCATCATCACACGCGACGAACTGCCGGACCTGAAGAAGGCGAAGTGAATCGACTGTTGCTACGGAGCGCAAGATAGATTGATGAAAGAGCCGGCAGAATGCCTTCCAAATTGAGCCGTCGAGACCTGCTGAGTGTTGCCGGCGCGGCGGCGCTGACCATCGCCGGTACAAGGTCATCGGCCCAGGCGCTGATGTCGCCCGCCACGCGCCCTTCGACGACGTTGTGGGTGCATGGCTTTTCTACGCAGGCGTGCAACAAACCGTTGCCGACTCCGTTACCCATAGGGAACCGATACCGGGGACTTGTCCATCACATTTGACCTTCGCACCTGCATGGCCGGCGACAAGAAGGCGTGGGATGCCTTCGTAGGCCGCTTTGCGCCCGTCATCTATGCAGCTGTGTCTAGGACCCTCGGCTCGCGCTCGTCGCCGGCGGGGCAACACGATATTGAAGATATCGTCCAGGACGTCTTCGTTCGCCTCCTGGGCAACGACTACCGTCTGCTTCGCACGTACGACCCGAACCGGGCGTCGCTCGTCACATGGCTGACGATCGTCGCGCGGTCGACGGCGCTCGATCACCTCCGCAAACGCCGGCCGGAGGCGGCGAACATCGAAGCCGTCGCTCTCCCCGCCCCGGCGCCCGCCGAGGCCGCGGCCGTCAAGTTCCCCCCTCACCTCCTGACCGAGCGACAGCGGTTGGTTCTGCACATGGCCTTCGACAAACAGATGTCCGTGGAGGAGATCGCACGCCTCTTGGGCATCGACGCGCAAACCGTTCGCAGCACACGACATAAGGCGATCCGGCGGCTCCGGGAGTACTTCGATACGGGCTGAAAAATATTCCGAAGTCGCGGGGATGTTTCCGGAGAAGCCTCCGTACAACTTCGTGAAAGGCCGGTTATGAGCAATCGCGAACAACACGACCCAATAGAGCGGCGGCTGTGGGAGCGGATGAACCGCGCCCGGCCCGCCGAGGCCGGCCCCTGCGCCGACCTGCTGCTTCTGGCCGCCTACGTCGATGGCACGGCGACCGACGCCGAGGTGCAGCGGATTGACGGGCACCTGGCGGCATGCCCGGCGTGCCTGGCTGCCGTCGGCGAGATTCGCAGTCTTCTGGCCGCGCCTCCCATGCCGGCGCCCAAAGCGGTGCTTGACCGGGCCAAGGCCCTCGTGCCGGCGGCGCCCGTTGCGGCCGCGCCCGCGCGCTGGTCGGCGATCGGCCGCTGGGCGGCCGCGGCAGCCGCAGCCGTTATCGTAGGTTACCTGGGGTTCGTCGCCGGGCACGCCACGTGGCTCGTCCGCGAGGCCCTGGCCGACACGCTCGTCTGCGAAACGTCCTTCGGGTTGGCCGACGAGTGCCGCCAGGGGTCGCCGGAAGACGATTTCCTGTCGGCACTGAAGGAGGGCGAGCAATGATCCGCAGACTGCCCCTCTACCTCCTGATGCTCTCAATCACGTTTAACGTCTTTTTCGCCGGCGGGTTCCTCCAGGCGCAGTACGCGGGACCGAAGCCCGAGGCCCGCGAAACCGTCAGCCTGGTGGCCGACCGGCTGGGCCTCAACGAAGAGCAGAAGCAGGCCTTTGCCCGCCTGCGCGACGACATGGCCGCCCGCGTCCGGCAGACCCGCGAAGCCACCGCGGCAGCCCGCCAGGAACTGTGGTCCCACTTGAGCAGCGGTACAGCCGAGCCGCACAAGATTCGCGACCTGATGGAGTTCGAGGCCGACCAGAACCGGCAACTGCGCCTCCAGATGCTGGACCACGTGCGGCAGTTCATGCAGACGCTGACCTCCGACCAGCGCGCGGCCCTGCTCAAGGCATTCCAGAACAGGGGCCTCGCCGTGCCGGGCGGCCAGTGGCCCTTCGAGCGCCCCGGGGCAACCAGCGGCGGCAAGGCCGCAGACCCGCAGCACGCAACCGTGCGCGACCGGTTCCAGAGCCGGTGGAACGAATGGCAGCACTCGCGCCAGCACATGTTCGAACGGTTCGATACCGACGGCGACGGCAAACTCAGCGACCAGGAACGCGCCGAAGCCATGAAGTTCCTGCAGGAGTGGAAGGCCAACGGCCACACGCCGCGGCAGGACGCCAAATAAAATCGCATCACCCCCGTTGGGCGGGGGTGATACGTGCTGTCCAGGGAACCGGCATGGGGCCGGCCCCGCAGGTCAACCAGTTACAGATATGCAAGGAGAACACCATGAAGTCAAGAATCTTTCGGAGCAGCGTGGCTGCCGTGTGCCTGGCGGCCCTGGCATGGCCGCTTGCGGCAGCCGCCGCCGACGGCAATACACCTGCCGCAGGGGGCGGCCGAGCCCAATTGAAGCAGAAGATTGACGCCAACCATGACGGCAAGATCGACCCGCAGGAACGTGCAGCGGCCGTGGAGAACTTCAAGGCCAACCACCCGAGACTGTATGCCGCGCTCCTTAAGAAGTTCGACACCAACGGCGACGGCCAACTCGACGAGCAGGAGCGCGCCGCCGCACGCGAAGCCATCAAGGCAAAACTCCAGGAGTTGCGCCGGAAGTTCGACACAAACGGCGACGGCAAACTCGACGAGCAGGAACGCGCCGCCGCACGCGAGGCCATCAAGGCCAGGGTTCAGCAGCGTCGGGCGGAAGCGGGCCAGAAGTAGCCCCTGACGCACGAAAGGCCAAAGGCAGCCACTTACACCACCCCTTCAAAAACAGGGGTACACCCGCGAGAGTCGCACTTGCAGTGCTTGCAGCAGTCTGCATCGGCGTGTGGGGGGCGCCGGCGCGGGCGGCGGAGCCCTCGACGGCACGGGGCGAAGCCATCCGCGAGGCCATCCCAAAGAGAATGGCCGAGGTCCGCGCCGAGGTGGGTCCATTTTGCATGCCGATTACCAGCGAAACATTTGCTGGTCTTGAGCGTTTTGCCATCGGAGACGCTGCATAACGGCGGTCGATATCGCTGGAAAGGAACTTCATGCCTGCGCATCCTGCCACTCGCCGCGAATTCATTCTCTCCGTCGGTGGGTGCGCGGCGAGCTTGGCTTTGGCTCGGGCCATCGCGTTCGGTCAGTCGGTCGCCACGCAACCGACCGAGACGCGGCCGAATATTGTCTTGATCGTGGCCGACGACTTGGGCTATGCGGAGCTGGGTTGTCAGGGATGTAAGGACATCCCGACCCCGAACATCGACTCCATCGCCCGTGCCGGCGTTCGCTTCACGCAGGGGTATGTCTCCTGCCCGATCTGTGCCCCGACGCGGGCCGGCTTGCTTACCGGACGGTACCAGCAGAGGTTCGGTTTCGAGACCAATCCCGGCCCGGAGCAGTACGCCGATGAGAAGTTTGGCCTGCCCTTGGACCAGCCGACGCTGGCCGAGAGGCTCAAGCCCGCAGGTTACGTCACCGGCATGGTCGGCAAGTGGCACGTAGGCTACAAGCCCGAGTTGACTCCGCCCAAGCGCGGGTTCGACGAGTTCTTCGGCTTCCTGAGCGGGGCGCACAACTACCTGCCCGGCGGCCGGCGCAGCGAACTGCGCCGCGGCATGGAGGCGATCACGGACGAAAAGGAATACCTCACCGACGCCTTCGGCCGCGAGGCCGTCGCGTTCATCCAGAAGAACAAGGCCAGGCCGTTCTTCCTCTACCTTCCGTTCAACGCAGTGCATGGGCCGTTGGAGGCGTCCGAGAAGTACCTGAAGCGTGTGGAGGGCATCTCGGACGCGAAGCGCCGCACCTATGCGGCAATGACCATGGCGATGGACGATGCCGTGGGGCGCGTGTTGGATACGCTGCGCCAGGAGGGCCTGGAGGAGAGCACGCTGATCTTCTTCCTGAGCGACAACGGCGGACCGACGCCGCAGACCACGTCAAGTAACGCCCCCCTTCGCGGCTACAAGGGCCAGGTCTGGGAAGGCGGCATCCGCATCCCGTTCATGGTCCAGTGGAAGGGACATCTGCCGGCGGGAAAGGTCTGCACTGAACCGGTCATCTCGCTCGACGTTGTTCCGACCGTGCTGGCGGCGGCCGGGAAAGCCGTAGCGCCGGACGACAATCTTGATGGGGTCAACCTGCTTCCTTATCTCGCGGGCGACAAGGCGGGCAGGCCGCACGACGTGCTCTATTGGCGGTTTCATACGAAGCGGGCGATTCGCATGGGCGACTGGAAGCTCGTCAATGAGCGAGGCAACGCCCGACCGGAACTCTACAACCTGGCGGATGACATCAGCGAGTCCAAGGATCTGGCCGATAAGATGCCCGATAAGGTCAAGGAACTCGACAAGGCGTGGCAGGCATGGAATGTCCAGCTTCAGGCCCCCAAGTGGATTCGTCAGGATTCCCGCACGGAAGGGCGCAACGCGACGACCCGGCCGGCCGGAACTGGTCCGGGTGTCGATGTGGAGCGGCGTTTCCGCCAGATGGACCGCAACGGTGACGGGAAGCTCAGCGGCGATGAGGTCGGTCGGCCTGCCCTTTTCCGACGGCTGGACCAGGACGCCGACGGCGTGGTGACGATGGAAGAGGCCAAGAAGGCACTTGGGGCAACAAGCCGTCCCACAGGTGCGGCCGGAGATTGACCGGGGGAGAAGCAGATGCACTTCCGCAAGTTGAAGATGGCAAGCCTGCTTGTGGCCGTCCTGCTGTTGACAGCCGGCCATCTGGCCGCACAGACCAGCCAATCCAATCAAAGCACTCAAGCGCGGGTGTCCGTCGATGAGCGGTCCAGGCAATGGGATCGCAACGGCGACGGCAGGTTGACGCCCGACGAGGTGCCCGGCGAGCGGCTGTACAAGATGCTGGACAAGGACGGCGATGGCGCAGTCACCCAGGAAGAGGCAACCACAGCAGTCACACGAGCGGGGCGCAGCGCCGCGACGACCACGGTGGCCCTGCCGCCCGCCGAGAACTTCAAGCCGCGGGCCCACGGTGACGAGGCCAAGTTAGCCGCCCTGAAACCGGATGTGCTGGCGAAGATCGACGTGGAGATGCAGCGACACGTTGCCGCGCCGGACGTGGCGGGGATCGTCGCCCTGATCAACCGCAACGGCCAGATCGGGTACTTCGAGGCGTTCGGTTTCCAAGACATCGAGGCGGCCAAGCCCATGCCCAAGGCTGCGATCTTCCGCCTCCAGAGCATGACCAAACCGGTCATCGCCGTGGCGGCCCTGACGCTGCTGGACGAGGGCAAGTTCACGCTGGACGAGCCGATCTCCAAACACCTGCCGGAGTGGAAGGAACCCCACGTGCTGCAGGATGGCAAGCTGGTCCCGGCCCGGCACGCCATCACGCCCCGGATGCTTATGAGCCACTCCAGCGGACTCTACTATGGCGGCATCGAGGGGGACGCCCTGGCTGGAGGCGGCATCACGCGCGACGCGAACATGTCGCTGGCTTCCTATTCGCGGGAACTCGCGAAGAAGCCGCTGAAGTTCCATCCGGGCGAAGGCTACTCCTACGGGACCAGCATCGACGTCCTGGGCCGCTACATCGAGGCCGTTTCGGGCAAACCGTTGGACGAATTCCTTCAGGAACGCGTCCTCGGGCCGCTGAAGATGACCGACACGGGATTTTGGGTGCCGAAGGAGAAGGCGGATCGTATCGCGCAACTCTACCGCCAATCGGCGACAGGCAAATTGGAGCGCGGCCGCTCCGTCCAGCAAATCACGGTCAAGCCGACTCTCTTCCTCGGCGGCCAGGGGTTGTGCTCCACGGCTGACGACTACGCCCGCTTCTGCCAGATGCTCCTCAACCGCGGCGAGCTTGACGGCAAGCGTGTCCTGAAGTCCGAGACGGTAGACCTGATGTTCCAGGATCACCTCGCGGTGAACGCGACCAAGTACGGCCAGTCGGGTCCGGGCCAGAAGTACGGCCTGGGCGGCGCGGTGGACGGCGAGGGCCGCTACGCCTGGGGCGGCGCTAACGGCACGCAGTTCTGGATCGACCGCACGAGCAACCTCTACGCGATCTTCATGGTCCAGACCCAACGTTACCGCAGCCCGGCGTTCAACGATTTCAAGCGACTGACCACCGCCGCGATTGGAGAGCAATGATGAGACGACCTTCCCTGGTAATACCAACGACCTGCCTCGCCGTTGCGCTGACGTGTTTGACGCTCATGGCGCAAGAGACAACCCGCCCGGCCGGCGGCGGCTTGGCGGAGCGGTTCAGGCAACTTGACCGCAACGGCGACGGCAAGGTCAGCGCGCAGGAGTATCCCAGCCCGCAGTTCAAACAGATGGACAAGAACGGCGATGGCTTCGTGACGCTGGAAGAGGCCACGCGGTTCTTGCGGGACCGGCGGGCGGCGGAATCAGCGGCCACGCAGCCCGCATCCGCGCCGGCGGCCCCGGCCGGCGGCGAACTGAAGCTCGTGGACGCCGTGTTTGAACTCTGCGTGCGCGATGTCGAGGGCTGCGCGAAGTTCTACCGCGATGGCATCGGGATGCGCGAGATCGAACGAGCCGACGCCGAGAAGGGAGCACTGCTGGAGTGGGCGCGCTGCTATTTACGCCTGCGGAAAGTCCCCGGCGAGAAGCCCGCGCCGGCCACGGGCAACCCGATGAGGCAGATGCTCGCCTCCAACGGTTTCCGATGGTTCTCGCTGTGGTTCAAGGACCCGGCGGCCGTCGCGGAACGCCTGGCGAAGGCCGGATACCCGCAGCCTGTGAAGGGGGCCAACGTCTATCTCACGCGCGACCCTGAGAACAACGTGGTGGAACTGATGGGCATTCCGCGCAGCGCATCGGGCGAGACCTTTACGTGGGGGATGGCGGTCAGCGACGAGGCCGCGGCCCTGAAGTTCTACCGCGAGGTGCTCGGCCTGGGCGAGTTTGATCCGTGGAACCTGCCGCCGCCCTACAGCATGAAGATGTATTTGTTCTCGACCGGCGCTGGGCGCATCAAGTTCTCCGCGCCTGAGGGGCAGCGTCCCAGGGACGCCGACGCCGGCCCGGATGCCCCGGGCCTCCGGAGCGTAACGCTGCGCGTGGTTGACCTTGCGGCTGCGCGGGAGGGCCTGGTCAAGCGCGGCGCGAAGGTCGAGGGCGACAAGCGGTTGCTCGTCACCGACCCCGACGGCAACCGATTCTACATCGAGCAGGCTTCGCCGGAGGCGATCAAGGCCGCTGCGACACGAACGGCCGCAAGCGGTTTGCCCAGCACGGCGAACACGCCGAGTCCGCACAGGGAGGAGATTGCCGAGCAAAAGCCCGGAGAGCCGCCGCTCAAGAAGATGCCCGACAATGACGCCACGCGCGATGCCGCCGGGCGCGGGCAACTTTTTGAGAGCATTGTGGTGCCCGGGTTCACCAGCATCCAGGAAGGCATGAACGGCCTGGCCATCGCGGACCTGAACAAGGATGGCCTGCTGGACATTGTGGCGACGTATTCAGCGCCGGCCGGAACCGGTGGCCGCTGGGGTGCCGGCGAGAGGCTGCGCGTGTTCATCAATGAAGGCAACTTCAAGTTCCGGCAGCATACGATCAAGCTGCTTGAATCGAAGGTGAGCCCCGAAGCGTTTGGGCGCGGTCAAGTGCCCGTGTTGGCCGACTTCAATGGCGACGGGTTCCTTGACCTCTTCGTCACGCGACATGCGCAGATGTCCGCCGGCGAGTCCAATCCGCGCGACCAGAAGATCGGCAACGGCCTGTATGTCACCGATGGCGCTTGGGATGTCTTCTGCGATGTCTCGGCGAAGATGGGCATCCAGAACGAGAAGGCGTACAACCGCCAGCCCAGCATCGGCGACGTGAACCGCGACGGCTGGCTGGATATTGCCGTCGGCTGCGACAACATCGGCAACGCCATGGGCGGCGTCCCGCACAGCCGACTCTACGTGTTCAAGCCCAACGGCCCCAAGTTCGAGGATGGCCGCTTCGAGGACATCGGCGGCACCGACCTCGTTCCTGACTTCGGCGGCTTCTACCACGACAGCGCCAAGGATAAGGCTGGTCCCGACATCAACCTGCGCGATCTGGACAACGACGGCGACTTGGACCTGATCCAGTCGTACCACGTGGACATCCGCGACCCGGCGCTGCCGTTCTCGCCGGTCGAGTATCGCCAGGGCGTGTTCTGCTGGAAGAACCTGCTGGCAGAAACCGGCAAGCTGCGATTCGAGAAGGTGACGGGCAACGGCCTTGCCTGCAAGGCCCACCTCAAGCTCAACGAGGACAAGAAGACCTTCACCGCGGTTGGGAAAGCGCCCGGGCTGCCTTACGTCTCGCTGGCCGACGTGGACAACGATGGCCTGATGGATGTGCTGGCCGTTGGCCCGGCCAGCCCCGGTTGGGCGCCGCGCGCGGAATACGTCGGCGGGCGATTCTGGCGAAACAAGGGTGGATTTCAGTTCCAGGAAGCGACCGACGCCGCAGGCCTCTCGGCGTTGAACTGGGTCTATCGCGATTGGTTCAAGTTCTTTGACGCCCCCGCGCCGCCAGCCCGGCCTGGTGCGCGAATGGACCCGTTGGAGCGGCGGCCTTACTTTGCCGACGCCATCTTCGGCGACTTCAACAACGACGGCTGGGTGGACCTTGTTGTCCAAGACCGGCAGGAATCGCCGAACCTTCAAACCCGCGCCATTCTGTTCATAAACCGCGGCGACGGAACCTTCGAGCCCAAACCGACAACCTTCAGCGGTCTTGACGGCATGGGCATTTGCGGCGAGGCCGCCGATCTCAATAACGACGGCCTGCTCGACCTCGTCTTCGCCGCCGACCCCGACAACTCCGGCGCGGCGTTGAGTATGGATCGCTATGAGAGCAAGGTCTATTGGAACACCGGCTTGCATGGCGCGCGGCAGAACCACTGGCTGCGGTTACGGTTCTCGGGCGTGTCGGACGCCGAACTCACCGGCGCGCGGGTGGAGGCGCGCGACCCCGAGGATCAGAAGTTGCTCGGCATGCGTGCCGTCGCCAGCAACCACAGTTACAAGTCAGGCGGCGCGCTGGAGGCCCACTTCGGCCTCGGCAAGCAGGAACGACTGGATGTGCAGGTCATTCTCTTGAGCGGGCGGACCTTCGTTTTCAAAGGTGTCAGAGCCGACTGTTTCCTCGACCTTGATCTCGACAAGCGCGAGTTCCGACAAGTTGCGGGGCCCGACAGCCCGATGGCCTCCTCGGCGTCGGCAGGAAACGGACGGTGAGTTCCGGAGAGGCTGCGATGGGCATTCGCTACGTGAACACATGGTCTGCAAGCCGCCATCGCCATCCTCGGCCGGGGCACCAATTGCGGAGCAGCGCGCCGTGGTTCTTTCCGAAAGGAGAGACAGTTTCGCTGACAGGAACGTTTGCTCCACCATACTGACCCTCCCCCGTTTTATGTACCAGAGGGAGTGAGAGTTTCCGTGGCGTTCGGGGTGTGCG
>Ga0315281_10005479_pt1 | contig 18151 bp, 19 predicted proteins | sample YL17G07_0_MG_FD_204540 | JGI IMG/M metagenome (GOLD analysis project Ga0315281, IMG submission 204540) | Sediment microbial communities from Yellowstone Lake, YNP, Wyoming, USA - YL17G07_0 | ecosystem: Environmental > Aquatic > Freshwater > Lake > Sediment | place: USA: Wyoming | collected...
ACTTGCCGGTGCAGTACGTCAGGTGGATGTCCGATGTGCTGCGCTTCGACCTTGGAAAATCCATCCTCAGCAGCCGCACGGTCACGAGCGAGCTTGAGAACCGCCTGCCTGTCACATTCGAACTTGGCCTCCTGGCGATCTTCTTCTCGATGCTTGTCGCCATCCCGATCGGGATCATTTCGGCGATCCGCCAGGACTCCTGGGCCGATTACGTGGGCCGAAGCTTCGCGATCGGCCTGATAGCCATCCCGGGATTCTGGGTTGGGACCCTGCTCATCACGTTCGCGGGTCGGTACTTCACCTGGGGTGTGCCGCCGAAATCGTACGTTGATTTCACAGACAACCCGATCGGGAACCTGCGCATGATGATTGTGCCGGCGATGATCCTCGGCGCGGGGTTGTCGGGCGGGGTGATGCGTTTCACGCGCTCCACCATGCTTGAGACGCTTCGCCAGGATTACATCCGCACGGCCTGGTCCAAGGGGCTCCGGGAGCGGGTGATTATCGTGCGGCATGCGCTCAGGAACGCGCTGATCCCGGTGGTCACGGTCATCGGCCTCCAGCTCCCGCTGCTGGTGGGCGGCACCGTCATCATCGAACAGGTGTATTCCATCCCGGGGATGGGCAGGTACTACATCACTGCCGTCAACACCCATGACTACCCGGTGATCCAGGGGATCAACCTCATCGTGGCTGCGGTAGTGGTGTTCGCCAACCTCGGCGTGGACGTCCTGTACTCGATCCTCGACCCAAGGATTCGGTATTCGTAATGGCACAAACAGATACGGCCGTCCTCGAACAATTCGCGCTGCGCGCCGAGAAGCCGCGCATCATCCGGGTGCAGCAATCGTTCGTTAACTTCGTGCGGCACAAGCCCCTCGGGGCGTTTGGCGGCGCGATCGTCCTCGTGTTGCTCGCGATGTGGGCCTTCCCGGGCTTCTTCGCCAACCACGAACCGAACGCTTCAGTGCTCGCGGACAGGAACCTCGGCCCCACCGCTTCACACTGGTTCGGGACCGATTCCCTGGGCCGCGACCTCTACTCGCGCATCGTTTACGGCGCGGGAACATCCATCAAGCTCGGGTTCGGCGTGGTCCTGCTGAGCGCCACGATCGCGACGGTCCTCGGGGTTGTTTCGGGCTTCTTCGGCGGCGTTTTTGACCTGCTGGTCCAGCGCGTAGTCGATGTCGGCATCGCCCTCCCGGGCCTCATCTTCATCATCCTCGTTGTCACATCGCTACAGAACATCGAAGTCTGGCTGCGCATCGTGCTCGCGGTCGGGGTCATCTCATCGTTCGGCCAATCGCGAGTCATCCGCGGGGCGGCGATCACCGCCAAACAGAACCAGTACGTAGAGGCGGCGCGAGTGCTGGGCGCGACTGACCTCCGGATCATCTTCCGGCACATCCTGCCGAACGTGTTCTCGGTGGTCATCATCGGGATCTCTATCCAGATCGGCGGCGCTGTGCTGCTCGAATCTTCTCTTTCATTCCTCGGCTACGGTGTGCTTCCGCCTACCGCCAGCTGGGGCCGCATGCTGAACGAAGCGCGCGATGCCATGGTCCGCTACCCCCACCTCGCCATCTTCCCGGGGTTGGCGATCTTCTTCACCGTTTACAGCTTCAACATGCTGGGCGATGCCCTTCGAGACGTGCTCGACCCACGGCTCCGCGGGGCCCGCTAGCACCCACAACCATTGAGCCCCGGCCGTGGCCCGTGAAGGCACAGCCGGGGCTTTCTGCTATCCGGAGGAGTTCTTTCCCATGGCTGACCTCACCGAAACCGCGACCCAGTTCGCCAACGACCTCATCGCCCAGAACCTGGCCGGGCTGATGATGGTGTTCACACCGAACGGCATGGGCAAGGCGATGGCCATGCAGGGCCAGATGCAGGCCGGTGGTCAGCCTCAAGCCGCCGCGAGTGGTTTCGAACTTCGCCCGGCCGGGGAGAACGGGGATGACCGACTGCTGGACCTGGTGCTCAAGAACGCGAACGGCGAGGTAGTCATTTCCACGACGTGGCGAGAGATCGCCGGAGCGTGGAAAGTCGAAGACATCGCGCTGAAGGCGTAGCGCCAGTCAGCGGCCTTCCATTGGCCGTAGGCTCGCTGCCCCTACCATCGATCAATGGCTAAATCCATTACCGGTGCAAAGCCCCTCCCGCTGAGCCGGCGCATCAGGCGCTTCACGCTCGTGGGCTGGACGTTCGCGGTCGTTTACTTCCGCTATAAGCGCATCCAGCGCAAGAAGGGGCTGAGCGCCGAAGAGCGCGAACGGCGCTACTCCGAAGCCCACCGTGCCAACGCCGAACGCATCTACTCCCTCGCCATCCGCATGGAAGGGCTGCTGATCAAGACCTGCCAGTTCATCAGCAGCCGCGCCGATGTCGCGCCGCCGGAGTTCGTGGAGGTGCTGAGCCGGCTACAGGACCGGGTGCCCCCGCGGCCATACGCGGCTGTTGAACGCGAGATCGTCCGCGAGCTCGGCGCGCTGCCCAGCGAGGTATTCGCCGAGTTCTCCGAGGCGCCGATCGCGGCGGCTTCCCTGGCGCAGGTGCATCGCGCACGCACTCACGATGGCGCCGACGTGGCGGTAAAAGTCCAGTATCCCGGTATCGAACGCGTGGTCGAAACCGACCTGCGGAACCTTTCAATCCTCGTCCGCCTGCTGGCCCGGTTCGAAAAGAACTTCGACTTCCGCGTGCTCATGGAAGAGGTACGGCGTTATTCGCCCCAGGAACTCGACTTCGAGCGTGAAGGACGGAGTTCGGAGCGCATCGCAGCGGACCTGGCCCACCGGAAGGACGTCTACGTCCCGAAGGTCGACTGGCGCTACTCGGCGCGGCGCGTGCTTACGACCGAATTCATCGACGGGATCAAGATCTCCGACACTCCGCGGTTGGAGGAGGCCGGGATCGATGCGAACCAGGTCGCGCTGATCATGACCGAGGCGTACTGCGAGCAGATCCTGGTGCATGGCTTCTTCCACGCCGACCCTCACCCCGGCAACCTGCTCGTGATGCCGGGGCCGGTGGTGGTGTTCATCGACTTCGGGCTGTGCAAGGACTTGCCCGAGGAGTTTCGCCGCAATTACGCCCGCCTCACCGTTTCGCTTATGTCGCAGGATGAAGAGGGCATGGTCACGGCCTTCCGGGCGCTCGGGTTCAAAACGAAGTCCAATGACCCGGAGTCGCTGGTGGCGCTTGGGAAGTCGTTCTTCGAATCAGCCGGGCCCGACGGGCGCCCTTACGTCGACCGGGACGTGATGCCCGAGGTGAACACGCGCCTTTCGCGGGTGCTGGCCGCGAACCCGGTGACCCAGATCCCTGCGGACATCCTGCTGATCTTCCGGGTGCTCGGCCTGATGAGCGGGCTGCAGAAACACCTGGATAGCCAGGTGAACATGTTCGATACGATCGGCCCGTACGCCGAATCGCAGAGCGCGGCCGGCGACGCAGCGGGCGGCTAAGCCTTCGCGCTCAGCCCGGCGATGTAGTAGGCCACCTGGCGCAGGGGCCATTCGCGCTCGATCGGCGAGCCGCCAAAGACGTGCGCCAGGATGAAGATATTGAGGATGCCGGTGATCGCCGTCGCGCATTCGCCGACGCCATCGCGCGGGAACTCGCCCGCCTCCATGCCGCGGATCAGGATCTCGTCGAGGGGATGCCTCACGCGCACCCCGAGGGTCTCGGCGAAGGTGGCCATGGGGACGCCGCCGAGCCCGAACACCTCTCGGAGCACGAGCGCGATGATGTCTTCGTTCGAAAGGAAGTGGTCCATGTACCGCTCGCAGAAGGCCATCACCTGGTCCGACGCACACCCGCCCGAGGGCAGATGCGAGCGGATGGCATCGTCCATCTCTTCGAGGATCTGGCGGACGATGCTGGCGTAGAGCCCTTCCTTCGAATTGAAGTAGTAGTAGATCATCGGCTTGGTGGTCTGGGCGTCGAGGGAGATTTCGCGCAAAGAGGTTGCCGCGAAGCCCTTCTGGGAGAAGTGCTTCAGAGCGCTGGCAAAAATGCGGTCACGCACGTCCGCTTCGCGCGCGATGGTGGGTGACTGAGTCAATTTGGGCTCCATGGGTGCTTCGCCGTGTGCCGCGAACGGTCCGCAGCAGGCACACTACTGCGAAGTATAGGTGCGCCCGCGGGCTGCGCATAACGCCGCGCGACACCCTAACCACACCAGCGGAACACAGGGCCAGGGGGACCCGACAGCGATCCTGAGCCATTGCCACCTCCGGTCCGATCCCGTACCCTCAATTGAGCCCTTTAAGACGGTCCCGTGAGGCTGTTAAGGGAGGAGGCGCCGGTATGCCCGGCCACTTCACGCGCACGCGCCTGTACGCCTGCCCTGCATTCAAGGGGAGGCGTTTTCTATGAGCTTTGAACGCCTTCTCGGCCCGGACGAGATCACCCGCACCATCCGCCGCCTCGCGCACGAGATCATCGAAAACAACAGCGGCACCGGTGGCCTGGTCCTTGTTGGGCTCCTGAGTCGCGGTTACCCTCTCGCCGTCCGGCTGGCAGCCGCCATCGGAGAGTTCGAAGCCGAGCGCCCGCCGGTCGGCCGGCTGGATATCGGCCTCTATCGCGATGATGTAACCCAGCGCTCCGCACCGGCGATGATCCGCCCGAGCGAAATCCCCGTGAGCATCGATGGCGCGACCGTCGTCCTCGTGGACGATGTGCTGTTCACCGGCCGAAGCATCCGCGCCGCTATGGACGCACTGATCGACTTCGGCCGCCCGGCGAGGGTGCGGCTCGCGGTCCTCGTCGACCGGGGCCATCGCGAACTTCCCATCCGCCCCGACTTTGTCGGGAAGAACATCCCCACCGCACTGGTCCAGTCGGTCGACGTCCACCTCGCCGAACTCGATGGCGATGACGGCGTGTATGTGGTCAGCCAGGAGGCAGCACATGCTTGAAGTCTCCAATTCGGACGCGATCTCCACCGCGACGAATCTTCAGTGGCACGCGAAGGATCTGCTCGACACCGACACGCTGACCCCCGAGGAGATCGAACTCGTACTCACTACCGCTGAGGCGATGCACGAGGTGCGGTCGCGGCCTGTAGGCAAGGTTGCGACGCTGCGTGGCGCGACCGTGGTCACGCTGTTCTACGAACAGAGCACCCGCACCCGAGCATCCTTCGAAGTCGCGGCGAAGGCGCTCGGGGCCGATGTGGTGAACCTCACCGCTTCCGGCAGCAGCGTGGAAAAAGGCGAGTCCCTCATCGACACGATCCGCACGCTCGAAGCCATCGGCGCGGACGTGGTGGTGATGCGTCACGGCAAGTCCGGGGCGCCATACCTGGCCGCGCGCCACACCTCGGCCAGCGTCATCAACGGCGGCGATGGCACCCACGCGCACCCCACCCAGGCCCTCCTCGACCTGTTTACGATGCGCCGCCACGTCGGCTCGCTCGAAGGGAAGAAGGTGGTGATCGTCGGCGATGTGCTGCACAGCCGAGTCGCGCGATCGAACCTGTGGACGCTGATGGCGGCTGGCGCATCGGTGACGCTCTGCGGCCCGGCAACCCTGCTCCCCCACACGCTCGCGGGGCAGGGCGAACACGGCCGCTGCGATGTCACCACAAACTTCGACAAGGCTCTCGAAGGGGCCGACATCGTCATGGCGCTCCGTATCCAGAAGGAGCGGCAGAACAGCGGCCTCATCCCTTCCCTGCGCGAGTACATCCGCGGCTACCAGCTCAATGCCCGCCGCCTGCAAATCGCGAACCCCGGTGCGCTCGTAATGCACCCCGGCCCGATGAACGAAGGCATCGAAATCGCCCCCGATATCGCCCATGGCCTGGGGTCGGTTATCGAAGAGCAGGTGACGAACGGCGTGGCGGTGCGCATGGCGCTCCTGTATCTCATCACCACGGCGAGGGCGCGATGACGGCGCTGTTGTTCCGCGGCGGCAGGGTGATCGACCCTCTCCACGGGATCGACCGGGTCGCTGACGTGCTCATCGACGGCGTGGTGCGCCAAATTGGGACGGGAATCGATGCGCCGGGCGCGCGCGTGGTCGATGTCGCCGGCTGCATCGTTGTGCCGGGCTTCGTTGACCTGCATACACACCTCCGTGAGCCGGGCTACGAACAGAAGGGCACCATCGCGACCGAGACCGAAGCGGCGCTACGCGGGGGCTTCACCACGATCTGCGCGATGCCCAACACCAGCCCCGCCCCCGATAGCGCGAGTGTCCTCCGCTCGTTGCTGGAGACGATCGCGCGGGATGCACGGATTCGCGTCCTCCCCATCGGCTGCGTGACCCGCGGGCGCGCGGGCAAGGAACTGGCCGAACTCTCGGAGCTGGCCGATGCGGGCTGCGTCGCGTTTAGCGATGACGGCAGCCCCGTGGCCGATGCCCGCCTCATGCGGAACGCGCTCGCCTTCACCGGCGCGATCGGCCTGCCGCTTTCGGAGCATTGCGATAACCCCACCCTCAACGGGGGCGGCGTCATGCACGAAGGCCGAATCAGCGAGCGGCTCGGCCTTTCGGGGCAGCCAACGGCGGCGGAAGTCTCGGCGATCGCGCGGAACATCGAACTCGCCGAAGCCACGGGCGCGCACCTCCACATCGCCCACGTCACCACCGCCCGGAGCGTGGAACTCGTGGCTGAGGCAAAAGCGCGGGGCCTCCACGTGACTGCCGAGGTCACCCCGAGCCATCTCTTCCTGACCGAGGACGCCGTTTTCGGTACCGGGCGCGAAGCTGCCTACGACACGAACGCCAAGATCAACCCGCCGCTCCGCACGGAAGCCGACCGCAAGGCACTGCTGCGTGGGCTCGAAGCCGGCATCATCAATGCGATCGCCACGGACCATGCGCCACACGCGATCGAAGACAAGCTCTGCGAGTTCGACGAGGCGGCGTTCGGCATCAGCTGTATCGAAACGGCCGCCGCAACGGTCTTCACGCTCGTGGCCCGCGGCGAGTTGTCGCTTGCGACGGCGCTGCGGGCACTCACCAGCGGGCCGGTCGAGGCCTTCGCCCTCCGATCGCGCGTGCCAGGGATTGGCGCGCTGACGCCCGGTGTCTCCGCTGACCTCGTTGTGGTCGATCCGTCCCTCGCGTGGACGGTGGATACGGCGGCATTCGCTTCGAAAGGGAAGAACTCGCCACTCAACGGTGTCGAGCTGACGGGGCAGGTGCGCCACGTCGTGTTCCAGGGCGAGCTTGCCCACTCGCTAGAGCTCGCCAATGCCTAGCGCGCTCCTCGTGCTCGCCGATGGCACGGTCTTCGAAGGGTCCTCTGTGGGCGTGGACGGCCACGCCGACGGCGAAGTGGTGTTCAACACCTCCATGACCGGTTACCAGGAGATGCTCACCGACCCTTCGTACGCGGGACAGCTGCTCACGCTGACCTACCCCATCATCGGGAACTACGGGATGGATGCGCGGGTCGAGGAGTCTGGGCGGATCCAGCCGGCGGGGCTCATCGTCCGCGAATCGGCTGTCTTCGCGAGCCACCTCCGATCAAGCGGGACGCTGGGGGCGTTTCTCAAGGAACGGGGCGTCGTGGCCATCGAAGGGGTGGATACGCGTGCGGTCACGCGCCGGATCCGGCGGCACGGCGTGATGCTGGGCACGATCACAACACACGAAGTGGCGGCGACCGCGCTGACGCGGCTGCACTCGCTCCCTTCGTACGACGATGTGGACTGGGTGGCCACCGTCACTACTCCCACGGAATACGATTATGTAGGAGGCGGGGGCGTCATCCTCAGCGGTAGCGCTGTGACTCAGTTCGTCCCGGCCTCACAGACGCCCCGCGTCTATGAATACGTCGGAAGCGGTGGTTTCAGTGTGGGCGGTGCCGCCAAAACTCAGTTCATTCCCGGGATCCGCAGTCGACGCATCGCCCTCCTTGACGGAGGGGTCAAGCGCAACATCATGCGGTCGCTGGCGGCGCGGGGCTGCTCGATCCGCGTGTTCCCTGCGAACGCGAGCGCGAGCGACCTGCTGGACTGGCGGCCGGATGGGGTTGTGCTGTCTCCGGGCCCCGGCGACCCGCGCCTGCTCGAACCGATGGTCCGCGAAGCGGGACGACTGATCGGGCGGGTGCCGGTGCTGGGGATCTGCCTTGGCCACCAGGTAGCGGCCCGGGCGCTGGGCGCGAGTACCTTCAAACTGCCGTTCGGCCATCGCGGTGGGAACCATCCGGTACGCGAAACGGCCACTGGGCGCGTTACCATCACGGCACAGAACCACGGCTACGCGGTCGACCCGGCGGGACTGGCCGCCGATGCCGTTGTGAGCCACATCAACCTGAATGACCAGACCGTCGAAGGCCTCATGCTCAAGACGGCACCGTTGATCACGATTCAATATCACTCCGAGGCCTGTCCGGGGCCGCTCGATAACACGGGCATCTTCGACCGGTTCGTGGAGATGATGGCGACTGTTGCAGGAGGGGTTGCATGACGAGAGACACTGAACAACGGCGGGCGACCGCTTCCGATGCGGCGTCCATCGCCGCGGTGGTCCGCGGCCTCCCGGGCGAGAACATCGGCATCCCGGCCGATTTCACGACTGAGACCGCGGCGGCGTGGCTCCGCCGCCTCGGGGACAGCGGGACGATCGTCATCGCCTTTGATGGCAGCATCCCCGTTGCCTTTGGCGCGCTCGATTTCAGCACGGTCGAACCGGAGATCGGGCTGCTGGGCGTGTGGGTACTCCCCTCGCACCGGCGCCGTGGGCTGGCCACCGACCTCGCCGAGTCGCTCATCGAATTCGCACGCGAGAAGGGCTACCGCCGGATTCGCGGACGGCTGCCCGAGAATAACGAGGGCGCTCTCAGCTTCCTCTCGGGGATTGGCGCGATGGTGCCGTTGCGGAACCCGAACATGTCGTTCGAGCTCCCGCTCTAGTGCAGATGCGGAACGCACCGAGGACGCAGCCGGTGAGGACGCGCACACCGCTCCAGCGGCGGAACAACGCTCCCGTCCGGCCGCCGCAGCCCCCGGCCACGATTCCCGACATCATCATCGCCCTTTCAGCGAGCGCGATGACGATGGCCATCGTGTTCCTCGCTCTCTCCTTCATCAATGTGACGGGGCAGGCGGGTGCTGAACTGGCTCGGCTCTTTGCGGCTTCGTTGCTCGCGAGTGCGCTGTTCCTCTTCGCCCTCGGGTTCGGGCTCCTGGGCGATGACCGTGCCGACCTGGTGGCGTACGCGCTGCCCGGACTCGTGGGCGTAACCATTGGCGGACTGGTCGCGGCCTGCTTCCTCGCACCGGCGCTGAACCTCATCCCGGCGCCGTTCGTACTGCTGGTTGTGCTGCTGGGGCCCATTCGCCGGCGTCTTGAGCGGATGGCTGCGCCCGGCCGCGGGCAGCCGAGGTAGCCTGATGGACGCGATGACTCACCTCCCCCGGCGGCATATCGGCAGCGGGGATGCTCTTTCGCAGCCCGCCGGACAGCTGCGGGGGGCTCCCCGATGAAGCCGGAGAGTGTGCTCATCATTGGGTCGGGGCCGATCGTCATCGGGCAGGCGGCGGAGTTCGACTACGCCGGCACGCAGGCATGCAAGGCGATGCGGGAAGAGGGCGTGCGCAGCATCCTCGTGAATTCGAACCCTGCGACGATCATGACCGACCTTGACGTTGCCGATGCGGTTTATGTCGAGCCGCTCACGGTCGCATCGCTCGAACGGATTATCGCGCGGGAACGGCCCGAAGGGCTGTTGCCCACCCTCGGGGGACAGACCGGGCTGAACCTGGCCGTGGAACTCGCGAACGCGGGCATCCTGGAGAAGTACAACGTCCGCCTGCTGGGGACGCCCCTTGAGACGATCCGCCGCGCCGAAGACCGAGAACTCTTCCGCGACCTTCTCGCGAAGCTGGGCGAGCCGGTACTCGAAAGCGCCATCTGCACCACGCTCGATGAGTGCGTCTCCGCCTCGGAGGAGATCGGCCTGCCGGTAGTCATCCGACCCGCCTATACGCTGGGCGGTACGGGTGGCGGGATGGCGTTCACGCCGGAACAGCTCCGCCTGGTGGCCACCAGTGGCCTGGCCGCCAGCCCCATTACGCAGGTCCTCGTCGAAAAGAACCTCCTCGGGTGGAAGGAGATCGAATACGAGGTGATGCGGGACGGCGCCGGGAACTGCATCACCATCTGCAACATGGAAAACCTGGACCCGATGGGCGTCCACACGGGCGATAGCATCGTGGTCGCGCCATCGCAAACGCTCAGCGACAAGGACTACCAGATGCTCCGCTCCGCCAGCCTGCGGATCATCACGGAGCTGGGCATCGAAGGCGGCTGCAACGTCCAGTTCGCCCTCGCCCCGCGAAAGGACGTGCGCGACTGGGCCGGCGACCCGGCGGATCCGCTGCCTTACTACGTCATCGAGGTGAACCCGCGCGTTTCGCGTTCCTCAGCCCTGGCTTCGAAGGCGACGGGGTATCCCATCGCGCGCGTCGCCGCCAAGATCGCCTGCGGCAAGACGCTGGACGAGATCCCGAACGCCGTGACCCAGCGGACGACGGCGGCGTTCGAACCCGCGCTCGACTACTGCGTCGTCAAGATCCCCCGCTGGCCGTTCGACAAGTTCGCCTTGGGCGACCGCACGCTCGGCACGCAGATGAAAGCCACGGGCGAAGTCATGGCGATCGACCGCAGCTTCGAAGCGGCCCTGAACAAGGCGGTGCGCTCGCTGGAAGTTGGGCGGCGGAGCCTGCTCTGGGAACGCCCCGAATGGAGCGCGGGCGGCGAGTTCTCGCTGGATGCGACCGACGACCGCCTCTGGGCACTGATGGCGGCCATCCGCCGCGGGGCGAGTACCGCCGACATCAGCCGCCAGACGGGCGTCGACCCGTGGTTCATCGAACGACTGCACAACCTGGTGGCGATGGAGAAGCGCCTGCTCAACGAGTCCTTGAACCCGGCCCTGATGCGTGCCGCCAAGCGCCTCGGCTTCAGCGATGAGATGGTGGGCCAACTCGCCGACCGGCTGCCCGAACAGGTGCGGTTGCAGCGCCTGGAGTGGGGCATCAAGCCCGTCTACAAGATGGTGGACACCTGCGCCGCAGAATTCGACGCGGCCACGCCGTACTTCTACAGCACATACGAGACCGAAAACGAGGCGATCCCCGAACCGGGACGGGCCGCGGTCGTTATCGGCAGTGGCCCTATCCGCATCGGGCAGGGGATTGAGTTCGACTATGCGAGCGTCCATGCGGCGTGGGCGCTCCACGAAGCCGGACTCCGCTCGATCATGGTGAACTCCAATCCCGAGACGGTGTCCACCGACTTCGATACGAGCGACCGGCTTTACTTCGAGCCGCTCGATGAAGAAGCGGTCCGCGACATCATTGAAAACGAAGCGGGCGATGGCGAGCCGCCGGCGTCGATCGTACAGTTCGGGGGCCAGACGGCGATCAACCTCGCCGAACCGCTCCGGCGCGCCTCGCTCCCCATCATCGGATCGAGCGCGTCTGTCATCGATACGGCCGAAGACCGGCGGCTGTTCGAACGCTTCCTCCAGGAACTTGGCATCCCGCAGCCGCCGGGCGCCGCCATCACCTCGCTTGAAGAGGCGATCAAGACGGCCCAGCTCATCGGCTACCCGGTACTGGTGCGCCCTTCGTACGTGCTCGGCGGGCGGGCGATGGAGATCGTGCAGACGCCCGCGGAACTGGCGGGGTTCGTCAAGCTCGCGGCGGATGTCGCCCAGGGCAAGCCGATCCTCATCGACAAGTACCTCGAAGGCGCGGAGATCGAAGTCGATGCGATCTGCGATGGCGAGCAGGTGCTTATCCCCGGGATCATGGAGCACATCGAACGAGCGGGCGTCCATTCGGGCGACTCAATGGCTGTCTACCCGCCACGCCACCTTGATGCGGAGGAGCGCGAGACCATCCGCGACTACACCGAACGGATCGTCCTCGGGCTTGGCGCGGTCGGCCTCACGAACATCCAGTACGTGGTACTCAAGCGGGCGGCGGGCGAACCGCCAAAGGTGTTCGTGATCGAAGTGAACCCCCGCGCCAGCCGCACCGTGCCGTTCCTCTCGAAGGTAACAGGCGTGCCGATGGTCAAGCTCGCGGTCGGCGCCATGCTGGGTAAGACGCTCAAGGCGGCGGGCTACCCTTCGGGGCTGTGGCCGGAACGCGACCTTGTCGCAATCAAAGCGCCGGTGTTCTCCATGTCCAAGCTCGTAGGGGTCGATACGTACCTCGGGCCGGAGATGAAGAGCACAGGCGAAGTCATGGGCATCGATCGCACCTTCGAAGCAGCGCTGGCGAAGGCGCTCCTCTCTTCGGACATCGCCCTCGAGCCCAATGCCGCCGTGCTACTCAGCCTGAGTGACCAGACCAAGGCAGAGGCCCTGCCACTCGTCCGTAGCCTCATCGTCGCCGGGTACACCCTCTACGCGACTGAGGGCACCAGTCAGATGCTCGGGGCGCTGGGGATCGCGGTGAACACCGTCACAAAGGTGCTGACCGGTGGCCACCCGAACGTGGTGGATGTCATTACCGATGGCACGGTGAAGTGCGTGATCAACACTTCGGAGAACCGCTTTACGGGGTCGCTGCGCGACGGCTTCCACATCCGGCGTGCCGCGGCCGAGAAGCGTATCCCCTGTTTCACCTCGATCGATACGGCCCGCGCCGCGATTGAGGCGCTCGCGGCCGGGTCCGACTACAGCATCCAGACCCTCCGGGAGTACGTCGGGGCGTGAACATCGAAACCGCGACGCTGCTCTCCAATGAGGAGATCTACGCCGGGGGCCACGAAGCGTGGTTCCACGCGCCCGGCCTCGCCAGCGGAGTGGAGCCGGGCCAGTTTCTGATGCTCCACTGCGCGTTCGAAGGCGCCGAGCCGATGTTCGCGCGCGCTTTCAGCTACGAACGCGTCGACGGCGACCGGTTCGCCATCCTCTACGCGGTCACGGGCAAGGGCACGGAGTGGCTGTCCCAGCGGGTGCGCGGCGACCAGGTCCGCGGCTACGGGCCGCTGGGCAACGGCTTCCGCCTGCCGAAGGAGCCGTCCAACCTCCTCCTCGTCGGGGGCGGCGTGGGCATCGCGCCGCTGGTGGATACGGCCGAACGGGCGGTCGCGGCCGGGCACCAGGTGGTCGCGATGATGGGCGCCCGGAGCGCCGCGAATCTGTTGCCCGCCTCGTACTGGCCGAAAGAGGTCGAGTACGTGGTGGTCACCGAGGACGGCTCGGCCGGGGCGAAGGGATTCGTTACGCAGCACCTTGGCAAGTACCAGGAGTGGGCGAACAGGATCTACTCCTGCGGGCCGAACGCGATGTTCCAGAGCCTCGCCGATACTCTCCGTGGGAACGGACGGCGCCAGCAGCCGGAGATCCTCATGGAAGAGAACATGCCCTGCGGCTGGGGCATGTGTTACGGCTGCGGGGTGTTCACGAAGCACGGGGTGAAGCTCTGCTGCAAGGACGGGCCTCGCTTCAACCTGTTCGACGTCTACTGAGTGCTGAGTCCGGGAGAACCTGCCCGGAGGAAGATGTGCAGGAGTGTTGGGGCAGGGCGAGACGACGAAGGTGAGCCAGCGTCCCCCTGGGTGGCGCCGAACCTACCCTCGGTGACGCGTTAGCCGGAAAGCATCCCGGGGATGAGTTTGATGACCGTCGAGGCGGCGCAAGCCGCGGCTCGCATGCTTGACGCCCTTGTAGACCACGGCCAGTCGGGCGTCGCGGCTGCCTGAGCCTTTCTTCTCTTGTGGCGAAGCCGCCCGCTCGCGAAGGTCGTGTCGAAGTTTACTCTTGCCTGACTATATCGACCGAGATCTCCACGGCCGGAATCGTTCCTCTGTTCTCGAGCCAGTGTGTGGTATTCCTATCCTCGGGCCATCCCACGCCCGGCCCATATTCCGTAGGGACTCCACTTCGATGGTCGGTGATCGTCCCTTGCAGTACGTATACGGTGCCGGGTCTGCCTTTGTGGTCGTGAATCGGGCCAAAGACGCCTCCAGGCTCAATGGTCACCATGCGCATTCGAAGTTGGAGCCCTGTCATCCCCTCGATCTCAGGGCCAAGGTCAACTGTTGCAAGTAACTTCACCGTTACACCTTTCGTCTCAGGCGCCACCTGTTCGTTGCTCATCGTGTTCTCCTCTGCATATCTCCACATCGCAGTCGTTAGGCTCTGGAAGTCCATAGTGGGAAGTTGGGGATGAGAGGGAGGGCAAGCGGCGTCCCGCTGGATGCTGTCGATCCTACCGTGGACAAAACGGTTGCCGGCAAGCACCTCCAGGAGCAATTCTGCTCGGTCCAGCTTGCGCCAGTGTCGCTGGGCGTGTTCGACGGGTGCGTAGAGCATCGCCAGGCAGCCATCGCGACTGCCTGAGCCCTGAGTAACTCACCCGCAGGTTGCCCGCACCATTCGATCGGCGAGATCCTCGCGCCAGCTGGCGTCGGCGAGGCGGCGGAGGTCGCTGATCAGGGCCGGAAAGAACGCCTGAACGCGGTCGTTGGCTTCGAAGAGGAAGGCTTCGTAGGCCCAGGTGTTACGGAGCTGCGCCAGCCACCAGAGTTCGACGCCCTCCCGGCATTCGGCTTCGGTGAGGCGCATGCGTTGCCCGTAGCCTTCGAGGTAGGCGTCGATAAGTTGCATGTCTGCGAAGAGCTGCGAGAAGGCGATGGACCGGACAAGTTCATGCACGCGGGACTGGATGCGCGCCATCTCCCAGTCGACGACGGCCGCGACCTGCCCTTCCAATACGAGCACCTGTTGGTTGTGGTAGTCGCCGTGGACGAATTGAAGCGGGGACGCGGTGATGCGTGGACCGGGGTCGACGAAGAATTGCGAGGCGAGTTCGCTCTGTTCGTCGATGGCCGCGATCACGGCATCGGCCAGACCCCGCTGGATTGCGGCTTCACGGATGCGCAACAAGCGAGCAGCGAGTTCGTCGCGAGTCAGCTGGGGCAGGACGAAGGCCGCGGTGTCGGCGGAGGCGGGGTGGGTCGCCAGCAATGCCTGGATCCGCCCGTGCGTGGCGCCGAGCAGGTTCGCCTCGTGGGCACTGGTCGCGCCGCGCACGGGCGTCCGTCCCTCCACCCAGGGAGAAACCGTCCAGAGCGCGCCATCGACCTGGGCCACCGTGTGTCCCTGCTGATCCTCCAACGCGCAGGCAACGGGGATGCCGCGCTCGGCCACCCAGCGCAGCAGCGCGTGCTCGCGTGCCACCTGTTCGGCCGCCGCGCCGCTTCGCACGCGCCGGGCGAAGACCGGCCCCTGGCCAGTTTCGACGCGGAAGTTCCAGTTCAAGGTGCCGCCAGCAACCTCTACGGGATCGATGATCCGGGCCAGTCCGTAGCGACTGAGCGCGATGTCCATCTGCGCCAGCAGCTCGGCGTGATCCGGCCGTGTGTAGTCCGGCTGCATCAGCTCGAAATGGCTTCCCGCAGCATCTCCAGGGAACGTTCGGCGATGTGCATCATCACCTGCGCCCGCGACCCCGGAAAGACATGCTCCTCCACCGTCGTGCGCGCGGGCCCGGCGACGGCGATCACGACCGAGCCGACGGGCTTCGGCGAGCGGCGGCTGCCCTGCGGCCCGGCGATGCCGCTTTCGCCCACGGCGTACTCGACACCGGCCTTCGCGCGGAGGCGTTCAACCATGTCGACCACGGCCTCACGGCTGACCGCGCCGTGGGTGCGGAGGATCTCGACATCGGGTTCGATCAAGTCGCGGCGGGCTGTGCCGGTGTAGACGATGACCCCGCGCTCGAACCAGCGAGATGAGGCGGGCACGCTCAACATCCGCGCGCTGATGAGCCCTCCGGCTGTGGTCTCGGCCACCGCCACTTTTGCACCCGCGGCTACCAGTGCTTCGCCGATTTCGAACGCCAGCTCGTCGTGTTCAAGGGGATACATCGCCACCTCCAGGGGACGAAGTTTACCGCTTCCCGAGGCAGCGGTTCCTGCTGCTAAGCTGGTTCATGGCCGAATACAGCATCAAGATCGTCGACGCCTTCACCTCCCGCCGCTACGCAGGCAACCCCTGCGGCGTCGTTACCCGCGCGGCGGGCCTGGATGAGGCGCAGATGCAGGCGATCGCGCGCGAGATGAACCTCAGCGAGACGGCGTTCGTGTTCCCTTCGGAACAAGCGGATTTTGGAGTGCGCTTCTTCACCCCGCGCCGGGAGATCCCGCTGGCCGGGCACCCAACCATCGCCACCATGCACACCCTGGCTGAAGAGGGGTTCATCGACCTTTCGGCGGGGCCCCGCTCCGTCACGCAGGAGTTGACCATCGGCGTGTTACGCGTGGACCTCGCCAGGAATGAGGCAGGGAACGTGCGCGTCGTGATGACGCAGGCGCCCCCGCAGTTTCTGGCGATGCTCGACCCGGCCGCCTGCGCCGAGGCGCTCGGACTGGAAGTCAGGGACCTGCTGCCAGGGGCGCCGCCACAGGTTGTGAGCACGGGCACCGCGCAGGCGATGGTGGGCGTCCGTTCGCTGGAGACGTTGAAGAACGTGCGTCCCGACCTTTCGCGGCTGGCCGCGTTGGAGACGACGGGTGAGTTCTTCAGCACACACGTGTTCGCGCTGGAGGCGTTCGAACCGGGCCACCGCGTTCACTCGCGGCATTTCGCCGGCAGCGTTGGCATCCTGGAAGACCCGGTCACCGGCAGCGCCAGCGGCGGGATGGGGGCGTATCTCTGGAAGTACGGACTCGTGCGGGAGCATCGCTACTTCGCGGAACAGGGGCACATCATGGGGCGGCCGGGCCTCGTGGAGATCGAAGTGGACGCGGACGGCGACGAGCCTCGCGAGGTGCGTGTCGCGGGGACAGCGATCACGGTGCTAAGCGGCACCATCACCATTTAGGACGGGCCGATCCGTGGCGCCCCATCCCTGCTAAGCTCCACTCGTGACGGAGCCCGTGGACTTCGCAGCCGCTGAGGAGATGCTCCTCCGCGCGAGCTTCGAAGACCACCGGCAGCTCTGGTACTCCTCGAACTACGTCTACCTCTGCCGTATGTGTGATTCCGACGGTGGCGTGTTCGCGGCGGTCTACAAGCCGGAACGCGGCGAAAACCCCCTCTGGGACTTCCCCACGGGCGAGTTGTACAAGCGCGAGGCCGCGGCATACCGGCTCTCGCAGCTTCTCGGCTGGCCGTTCATCCCGCCGACCGTGGTGCGCGATGGGCCCGAGGGCGTTGGCTCGCTGCAGGCCTACATCACGCACGACAACCAGTCGCATTTCTTCACCCAGCGGGAGGACCGGACCCTAGTCCCGCAACTCAAGCGGATGGCGGTCTTCGATTTCATCGCGAACAACGCCGACCGCAAGGGTGGACACTGCCTGCTGGATGAGGCCGGGCAGGTGTGGGGGATCGACCACGGCCTCTGTTTCCACCCGCAATACAAGATGCGGACGGTGATGTGGGACTGGGTGGACGAGCACATCCCCGTGGCCTGGCTCGAAGCGGCTCGCGCTGCCGGGGATGCCATCAACGAGGGTCAGCCGGAAGCGGCAGGCCTCCTGGAATTGCTGAGCGACGACGAGAAAGAGGCTCTGCTTGGGCGCATCGAAAAGCTGCTACTGGCGAAGAAGTTTCCGCCGCCCGGCCCTCATCGGAGCCATCCGTGGCCACTGGTTTAGCCGGTCGCCGTGACTTTCCGTTCCGGTAGCTGACCGGGCAGCGCGCCGGGGCCGGGCACGGCGCGCGTCTCCCGCGCCGAAATCGCCTTGCCACAGGCCGAACACGTGAGCGCTGCGTGGGCTTCTTCGCCGCATTCGTGAATGATGCGGACGGGGATACCGCGCTCGGGCGTCTCCCAGCGGTCGCCCCAGTTGATCAGCGAAAGCAGTACGGGATACAGGTCGAAGCCCTTGGGCGTGAGCCGATATTCGTAGCGCTCGGGCCGCTCCTGGTAGAGCCGGCGTTCGAGGATGCCGTGTTCAACAAGCCCCTGGAGCCGTGCCGCGAGCACGTTACGCGCGATGCCGAGCCGTCCCTGGAAGTCATCAAAGCGGCGGACGCCGTTGAACGCTTCGCGCACCACCAGCATGGTCCACCACTCGCCGATGACTTCCAGCGTCCGCGCGACGGAGCAGTTCATCTCGGCAAAACTCGTGCGTTTCACCGGCGTAGCGTACCACGGGCCTTCGCTGCAATTCGATACGGGGCCATGTGACGCATCGGCCGCTCACCATGGGA
>Ga0315281_10005480_pt1 | contig 18151 bp, 18 predicted proteins | sample YL17G07_0_MG_FD_204540 | JGI IMG/M metagenome (GOLD analysis project Ga0315281, IMG submission 204540) | Sediment microbial communities from Yellowstone Lake, YNP, Wyoming, USA - YL17G07_0 | ecosystem: Environmental > Aquatic > Freshwater > Lake > Sediment | place: USA: Wyoming | collected...
CCGCTCCGGAAGCCAAACGGCCTCGCGGAGGGCATTCCATGGGCTGTAAATCTCTCTTGTCGCCATCCGCCCCGCCAAAATCAAGACTTATTCAGAGGTTCCCTAATGCACTGAAAGCCGGTCCTGACCCGGTTCCTGACGCTCCGAGCACGGGCAGCGCCGCAACTCCGAAGTTCGCCGAAATACCATCCACCATAAAATTGTTCGCATCGCTCCTCTGACCAGCAATGCTGAACTGCCCCGGCGACTGACTATCCGAAGGAGCGATTACAACGCCAGGCGTCAATTGAAGCAATGTGTTGAAACTACGACCGTTCAGCGGCAAGCTCTCTACGAACTTGCGGTCAATCACCGTGCTTACCGCCGCATTCTGCGTGTTGATTAGCGGCGCGCCGCCTTCAACCGTGACGATTTCCGAAGAGGCGCCAATCGGCAGGGTAAAGTTGATCGCCAGCGCATCCCCAACGTGGAGGACGATGTCCGGCTTAATGATCGTCTTGAATCCGCTGTTCGACACTTGAATTCGGTACGATCCAGGCTGAAGATTCGGCACCACGTAAATCCCGTCGCCATTGGTTTTGCCGGAATATTTCACCCCCGTGGCATCGTTGATGATCACGATGTCGGCGCCCGCAATGGAACCACCCGAAGGATCGAGGACGATGCCGCTGACAGTGCCGTTAGTCGACTGCGCAGCCGTGGAGGTTATGAAGAAAAGAACCAGAATGAAACACAGTGCAATCAGTCGCTTGTTCATGCGGCATCTCCTCGATGGAAGGGGCTTGCTCTTCCTCATCCCGTTTTCGCGGGCGGAGTCGCACTTTTATCACCACACATTTTTTCGAACGCTACAAGCAACCTTGAACAACGGTGGCCTGCTCGCACGTTAAGGATGGTTTGCATCTACTTTCAGGTAAGCAAAGAGGAGGGGTTTACCGCTCGGCTTGTGGCTACCGCCGTTCGGTTCCACGGTCACAAAGACCGCGTCAATCTGCTCCAGCTTCTGCGGATCATCAAACTTCAAGACCCAACGTTTCTTCGAATCTTTGTCTTCATAGAAAACGCCCAGGTTCAGCGCCTGCTGCTTATCAGCGCCGCGCCGGCCCCACGCCTGGAACGTGCTGGCGTTCTTAAATCCCGCCTGCCGATCCAGGTCGTAAGCATAGAAAACCAGCCTCTTCCCTTTCGTGTAGAAAACTCGCCCATACGGCTTCTGCGTTGTTCCGGTCTTCGCCACATCAAAAACCTCGGCAATATACAGGTCCCGCGCCCCCATCAAGTCCCGGATGTCGCGGTCATGAGCAAGAAGCTCCTGTTGCTGGTCAATCGTTGCCTCACCGTCTCGCACCAACTGCGCGAGCTCTTCAACCTTGGCCTGATAGGCCTTCGCCCCAGTGTCATCTTGCGACCGCTGTCTTTGCAGCGCTTCCAGTTGCCCTTGAGTCTTTTGCAACAATGCCGCCGACGTGGCCAGTTTCTCCGTAACCGCAGTCTGGCTTGCCGCCAGTTGCTGCTTCTCGTCCTCCGTTGCCTTGGACGCACTCAGCAGCGCAGCCTGCAAATCCTTCACTTTGCTCAGTTCGGCGGATTGCTGCTCGACTTGCCGGCGCAGCTCCTCAATGACCTTGTCGCGTTCCTTCATCTGCGCGAGCAGCACCGCGCGATCATGCCCCGCGTCGCTCATCTGCCGCTGCAGCACAGCCACCGGCGTCACCGTCGCCGGCAATGGCGTCCGAATCTCCTCGCCGCCAGGCTTCCCGCCGCCCCGGTACGCATAAATCCCCAGCGTGGCGCAAAGCAAAATCGCCGCCGCAAAGGGCATCCACACGTGATTCCACTGATCACTTATTGGGAGCTTCCCGTTCCGGCCATTAGCCCCGATGATCCTCACTCCACCCGTCCCAGCAGAGTCCGGCTTCCCTGCATCATTCTCGCGGGCAAGCCGCGCCCGGAACGCAGCCTCCGCCGCATCCACCGACCACACCTCCGGATTGACAGGGATCTCTCCCGAAGCCGCTGCGGCAAACAGAGGCACACTGATCTCAGCGGTTGCTTGGAACTCTTTCAGGGCTTCACGGCAGTCGGGGCAAACGGCAAGGTGCTTCTCTAGCTTCGTCTTCTCTTCCTCGCTCAGGTCGCCGGAAGTGGAAACGGCGCAAAGCTCCAAAAATTCGTCATGCGGTCCCATAGATGACCACACATCTTCGTCTGAACTGCCTCCATTATGTACCATATTGTTTAACGCTTCTGCAATTTACTTTCGCGCACCTGCTTGCGCAGCTTCTCCAGGCCCCTGTAGTAGTGATTCCTGACGTTTCCGGAAGACTGCCGGAGCTTTTCGCTGATCTCGGCCACCGTATACCCTTCGTAGAAATGCAGCCGCAAGGTCTCCCGCTGGTCCGCGGTCAACTCCTCCATGACCTTCTTCAGTCCTTCTCTCCCGAACAAGGCTTCCAACGACGAATCGTATTGCGCAATCGCCGCGCTGGCAAACTTCGGAGCGCAGCAGTCCATCTCTTCGCTCCTGTAATGCCCCCGGGTATTCAGATAGCGCCAGCGCGAGATCGCCCGCCGGTACGTCATCTGCACGATCCATGACCGCGCGGTGCTCTTCGCACTGTCGTACACCCCAGCCTTGCGGTGAATGAAAAGGAAAAGATCCTGGACCAGGTCCTCCGCCTCTCCCTCGTCACGGAGGATTCTTAAGCAGAGTCCACGTACGAGACCACTGTAGCGGTAGAAAAGTTGAGTAAGCGCATCCTGATCTCCTCCTTGGATGAGGCTTACCAGGCGCTCATCTTGCTCTTGTTGCAGGCGCGTGAGTTCCGAAGGGTGCGCTCTAGACGCTTCCTCCGTACTCTTGCCTACAGGAATTCCAAGAAGGCGGGCCGTGACAGAGAAACTCAACTCAGCACCGCCGTTGTAGTTTTAATCCCATAAATGCAGAGTATTCTCCGTGGGAATATACTCGTCGCGTATACAAAATAATCTGCGTAATGCGGGCAAAGAAGAAACAAATTCAGCCTCGTTCAGGTCCGGAGAGGGCTTTTGGGGAAGTTCTTCGATCTAACCGCAGGAAGAGCAGACTCTCCCAAGAGAAGCTTGCCTTCGAGAGCGGACTCGACAGAACCACGGTCAGCTTGTTGGAGCGCGGCCTGATAAGCCCCAGCTTGAGAACGATGGTGCGCGTGGGCCGAGTGTTGCAGTTGTCCTTGTCGGAACTTGGCCGCCAAATCGAAGCGTCCCGGTTTCTCTGACACAATGTGCTCGCTTGAATCAAGGCGGTCACTCCGACAAACTGGAATCCGCTCACCCTAAGTGAACAAGCAGCTAAATGGCGGCTCTACCCGTGAATTATACATATCACGTATATTTTAGCAATCATATTTATACATAACAGGCACTGTCTATTCTTCGCCTACGTACAGTACTGTCAAAAAACCATGTCTTCCGATTTATCCAAACTGTTCAGGGAGCGGCTGCGACTCCTCCGCAAGACGAGAGGTCTCACTCAGGATCAGTTGGAGACGAAAATTGGCAAGATTGACGATGGCGCCGGGTATGTCAGTCGACTTGAAACCGGGCGAATTGCAACGCCGCCCTTCGAGGTCATCGAAAAACTGGCAAACGCCCTAGAAGTTCACCCGGTTGAGTTCTTTTTCACCGAGGGGTTGGACCAAAACTCCGATGCACTCCTCGCAAAGATTAATTCTCTCCTGGCCAAAAAGAACACAAAGCAAATTCGTGCGATTTACAGGCTGATGCTCGTGTATTTTGAAAAATACTGAAAACGCACAATGACATATTGGCAGGTTTTGATCCTGTCAAGATAACTGTACGCCGGAGTTGGCGAGACGTGGCACGAAGGATATCTTAAGTCTTCCAGTTGGTGGCACAAGCTTGGTTGCTCGGCAAGGCAGCCATATACATCACTAGCCGGTGGTCCCCAAATTTAGATCATTTCGTTTCCGTTGTTCCATCGCCGATCGTACGCGCTCCGCCACGAATAACGAGAACGGTTTTATATCCACGTCTATGCTGGCGCGGTCTAGCGCTTTGAGGTACGCATCACGATCCTCGACGCGGATGACCGTCCAGGGATACCCCCCGGATGCGAGCATTACGTTCATCAGGAAGCGCGCCATGCGCCCGTTGCCGTCCTGGTAGGGATGGATATAGCCGAACAGCCAGTGGCCAAGCACGGCGCGGACGCTGGTTTCCGATTCTTTTTCGAGCAGATCAAAAAATGCCGGCATGGCGTCGCGCACCGCCTCCCATCGCGGCGGCACATACCGCGACGTGCGCAGATAGACGGGGATGTTCCGGTATCCGGCCAGCGCGCCCGGTTCGATCAGGCCTGCCCTGACGCAGGGTTCGAACAGTTCCCGGTACCATTCCTTGTGGGCGGCGCGCGCGCGCGCGCCGGGGTTCTCGCCCGCGATCACTTTCGCGACGGATTCTTTCACGAGTTGGAATGCCTGCCAGTATCCGCGTGCCGCCAGGGCGTCTCGGCTCTTCCGGTCGTCCTCGTGATAGTCCGGCTTCCAATTCCCCTGCCGCACCCTCTCAATCAGTACGGGCGTGACGGAGTAGCCCTCGATGGAGAGAGAATGGTAAGCATCGCTTTGATAGATTTCGTCGACAGCACGAAGATAAGCGTCCTTGTCTTTTGGAAGCCCCGGCGCTTTCGGGAATGTTTCAATGATCACGCGGCGCATCGACTCCCACAGCATTTCCACGCGCCCCACGATGGGGGCCGTGGGCCTGCGCGGCACGCCGAATATCTGCCCGGCCTCGAACGGATTGTTCTCGCGCACATCGTAGCCCGCGATCTTCATCGCGCCGATGATCTCATCCGCCAGCGCGGGCCGGCCGGTCTGCCGGAACGCTCCGGCGAGATAACCCGCTTTCGCGGAGTGCCCGCCGTTCAGGAGGAGGCGCAGCAGGTCCGAGGCGTCGCCGAGGCTGGCCAGCACCACCTGCGTCTCGACCGGATTGCGCATGAAAAAAGATTCCGTCACCCTCACCAGCGCCGCCGGCGGCGCGAAAAGCCGCAAGCCATCCCGCACCATGAGGTCCGCAGCAGCAGGCATTTCGGATACTTTCAGGTCGTAGAGGGATGTGCCGAATAGAAGATTGATGTCATTGTTCGTGCCTTTGGGGCTGTTCACCACCACCTGGTCCGGGATGACCGTTCGCTCGCCGTGAAGCCAGAGCGATTGCTCCGGCGACAGGTGCCACTCCTCGCCGAACCGCTCGTTGCAGTAGCGCGCGCAGAATTCCCAGAACGACGCATACCACGGTGTGCTGTCACCCGTGCGGACGCTCGGGCTAGAAGAGATTACCCATCCCTTCATCACCTCCAGCAGAAATCCGTTCTCCACGAGGCGATCACGATGAACGCGGCTTAAGTCATCGGATCGGAACACACGCCTCCCGCCCTCCTGAAGTGCCTTGAGCACATCGAGGGATTCAGCCAGTTTCTCGTTCGGCGTCGCCATGAAGCCTTCCCCGTTCCGGGTGGTTACCAGTTTATTGTGCCGTGGCAATACAAGTCTATTATGACGTGTCATCACAAGTCAATTGTGCTGTGCAACTACAAGTATATTATGCTTTGCATTAGATAAGATACAGAAACAAAATGCCTTATAGGAATTTGTTTAGTTCAATTCAAGGCTTACCGCAACCTCCATTACAAAAAGGCGCACCGCTATGTCCGCCGTTCTTCGTTCACGCGATTCTTCATCTGCCAGGACAATTCACGTGATTGCTCAGGGGTAAAGAACTCCTCACCGCAGGCGTCGCACCGGTACATTTCAACATTCTCGACAGCAATCGGCATCTGATTGTAGCGCGCCTCGAATTTCCTGCGAATCTTCTTCACCCGATCAGAATCACATACCGCGCATTGAATTTTCATAACCGCCCCGCAGAACGCGGTCATCTTTTTTGGAAAAAACGATGACCGCATGGCCCGTTCAATTGATCAGCAGCTTGAGATAGACTCCTTTGCCCCCACACGTGATTCCGTAAACATCCTTCATCAGGCTGGGCCTCTGCTCCGTCCCCATAGTTCGTCTTATTACCCTCTTTCTTACCCTTTCTTGAGTGTATTACCCTTTCTCCGCCAATGCACTGAAAAGCCGCTGCCTGCGTAAGTCACGCGCCCTTTTTTCTTAAGTTGCCGAAGAACCCGTCGGATCACATCCCAGTTCACTTGCGGTCGGACCCGCAAGAGGGCACGGAATTTTATGCCAGCGCATAAGTTGGCCGTTTCTGGTATTTTATGGGTGCAAAGAACTAGCCAGGCACCGGGAACCGCGATTATTTTCAGCAAGTCGGCACTCATTCGACGTTACAATTCCGGTGCTCACTGAGAGCTTTGCAGAGGGAGGCAACACCACTGTGATTATCGGAGACCGTTTGCGCGAGATGCGCGAGGCAAAAAACTTTTCGCAGGGAGAGATTGAAAAACGGACTGGCCTGCTTCGATGCTACATTTCCCGCGTCGAAAATGGCCATACCGTCCCGGCCATCGAAACCTTGGAAAAGCTGGCTCGGGCTTTGGAAGTCCCGCTGTACCAGCTTTTCTATGATGGCGAGGAGCCGCCCAGCCTGCCCGTTCTGCCCAAGGGAAAACCGTCTGACGTCAACGCCTGGGGCAGTATCGGTAAGGATGCACGCTTTCTCAAAGCTTCGCCGCCTACTGAGCAAAACCAAAGAAGACGACCGCAAGCTTGTCCTCTACATGGCCGAGAAAATGACCAAGAAGAAAGGAGGTCGAGCCAAGCCAAATTGAGCGAATTTCCGCGCATTCTGCGGATCTGGCTCCAGTTACTCGTTGACTCCGCGGACAGCTAGCGCGTAGCATGCTCCTGAACGGTGACGATACCGAAGCGTAATTTGCGGGCTTTTCTGATTCCGTCTTTTCTCCCGCAAACGCCCGGCATAAAGGCGGTAGCGCCGTGGAGCAGACCACTCAGCCGCGCCTGGCCCGGAAATGGCTCCGGATGAGCGAATACCTCGTCCTGGTTGCCGCTGTCGTCCTCTTCGCTGCCGTATCCGCGGCGAAGTTCTATCACGCCCCGCTAGTCTCTCTTTTTCCAATCGCTGTCGCGCTTGTCCTCTTGTTCGCAATCATTCTCATCGCGCGATTTCTGATTCTCCTGCGAAAAGACAATCGAGAATCCGCCTCCGTCCTGGAAACGACTGGGCGCGAGTTCCAGTCTATCTTCGATAACGCCCTCGATGGCATCCTGATTCTGGACAACCAGGGCAATTGCATTGATGCCAATCCAGCCGCCATCGGAATCCTTGGCGTAGACCGGAATCAACTCCTCGGCCAGTCCGTGGCCAAGTTCTACGCGGACCGCAGCGTGTTCACGGCCAACTGGGCCTCTTTCATCGAGCGGAAGCATCAGCGCGGGCATGCTGAACTCATACGCGGCGATGGCTCGCCGTTGCTCGTGGATTACACGGCTTCCGCGAACTACGTCCCCGGCCGGCATGTGGTCATCCTCTGCGACGTCACCCAACGCGTTCATGCGGAACGGTCTCTCAAGCAAAGCGAAGAGCGTTTCCAGCAGATGGCCAACCACATCCAGGAGGTCTTCTGGATGATGAACGCCGAAACCAAAGAGATCGTCTATGTCAGCAAAGCGTACGAAACCATTACCGGCCGGCCTCTTTCCCAGATTTCCGAGAATCCTTCCTCCTACCAGGAACTGATCCATCCCGCAGACCGGCTCCGTGTCCTCTCTAAACTGGAAGAAGCCGGGGCCACGGGAAGATTCGACGAAGAGTTTCGCATCTTGCGGCCGGACGGCGTTCCGCGCTGGGTCTGGAGCAAGGCATCTCCCGTCCGGGATGCAAACCAAGTCACGCGCTGGCTCGTGGGCATCGCGCAGGACGTCACCGCGCGCAAACATGCCGAGGAAGAGGTCGGCCAGCACTTGGCCGCGGCGGAAGCCGCCCGAGCCGAGGCCGACGCGCTGCGCAAAGCCTCGCTGACTCTGACGCAAAATCTTAAGATGGACGCGCTTCTCGACACTCTGCTCGAAACGCTTTTGCAGATCGTTCCCTACGACCAAGCCAGCGTCATGCTGGTGGAGTCCGATTCCCGGCTGATGGTCGCCCGGGAAGCGCCCCGCCGGACTCCTAGAAGGTCCGTTCTAACGCTGGACGCTCGCGACAATCAATTCCTTCAGGATGTTCTCGTCGCCCGAAAGAGTATTTTCCTCGAAGACTCGCTCCGGGAACCGCAATGGCGCCAGTCCCCTGCGCTCGCAAACATCCGCTCCTGGCTCTGCGTTCCTCTCGTCGCCTCCGACAATGTCATCGCCTTGCTTTCTCTCGGCAGCAGCGAACCCGCAAGATTCACCCGCGAACACCTCCGCCTCGCCAAGTCCCTCGCGCTCTCCGCAGCCGTAGCCATCCAAAACGCCCGCCTCTACGAACGCGCCGAAATCTACGCCACCGAATTGGAATTGAAGCTACAAGAACTCAAAGAAGCTCAGACGGCCTTGGAACAGACCCAAAGCCGCTCGCGGAGCACTGGGAATTAATGAACATAGCCCGCACACGTTCTACGGCCAACCCGCTGGCGCTTCTGCCCAAACTTCCCAGAACGCCGTTTATCAGGACTGAAGGAATCCCATCCTGGGAACCAGGGGACTGTCCCCGTAGACCGGAAACTCAGACCATAAGAACTCACTTAGCTTGAGGCACTATTTTGCAGACGGCATGACAACCTGCCATTGCATGGTGTCATTGCCGATCAGTTGGGGCGCAAAGGTAATGCACCTGCCGCGCGACTTGACCTCGAAGTGAGAGACGACGGGTACAGGCGTGACAGTAACCTTGTACTCAACGTGGAAGGCCAACCTCTCCACGTCTTCATGGTTAAGACGCACCTGACCCGCGTCAAAGTGCAGATCTCCATTAACAACGCGGTGGTAGACTCCAGCCGGTACAGGCTCATCGAAGAATGACATCAAATCATTAGCACAGACTTCTATGCTCCAGAAATTGAGCTGCCCGGCAAAATTGACCGGCTTTCCAAAGCATTCGAGTTGCGCAGCTTCTATGGAAACCGGCTCCGGATCTAAACCCATACTTCCAAGCTTAAACATCATCACATCCAGTTTTTTCATTTCGGGTGATCGGGTGAAAAATTGAAACACTTCGGGCCCGCTCTCCGGATCATGCTCAGCCGTGAGGAGCAGCGTAATTCTGGGATCCCTTTTTGCCTGACTTACCGCATCGGACGTATAGGATTTCGCAACAAAACAGCCAGAAGTAGCGTGTGAGGCGTCTATCTTTTCGGAAAAGATGATGATTTCATTTTTGCCCACCGCCTCTTTCCAATTCTTGCACTCAAAAATGAAAACCGGTTTGTAGCCGGGTGCCAAATCAGCAGTCACATAGACGTCGATTTCGTGGCGGACCCCGTTGACTGTGATTATCTTCTTTTTCTCGACTATCGGATTTCTCCCCATACCTGCTGAGGATTGGAGGATGACCTCTTCGATGGCAGCTACCGCGTTTTCAAGTGAGTCGCCCTTGTCTTGTGGGGTGTCCATCAGCATTCATAATAAGGCATGTTTGACACTCAGACAATGCAGTGAATTCAGAGAGCGTTGCCTAACTGTTGCCCAAGTCTTGAGCCAGCGCCCGATAAGTCCGGTTCGAGGAAGTTTAAATCGGCGCTGGCCTCACCGCCTTCCATTGACCCGGTAGTAGGTGTTTCGGAACCACTACCCGGCCATCGATCCGTTGGGCTCGCGGCCTCCGCACGGCTTCTCCCTCTCTGAATTCCGCATGCCCAATCCACGGCCTGGCCCTGCCGTTGCCGATGCCCTCGCGCTCGAACTGTCCCAACAACGAGTCCCCCTTGTGGACAGCTCCCCCGCCGAGACGGTACGAAGCAGGTGCCAACCTGCCACGACCGCCACACTTCCGTCCAGTGCGACCTCCAGGCGTAATGGCCCCGCATCCCGCCAAGCGCTGCCCCGGTCCTCCCGGAAGCCAGTTGGACGCTGCGATCCATCTTCCATTTCCGCCGCTCCTTTCCTTGGGCACGGCTTCGGGATAATTCCTGCGCCCGCGGTCCCGGAAGGGTCCGGGATGCACACACCGCACTTCGCGGCTTCTGCTTTTCCGGTTCCTCCCAACAAATCTTCTGAAACAGCGCCGAAGATTTCTTGTGTCCCTCCCAAAAAGCAGCCGCTCGCCTTGGGAGCAGTATCCACTCGCCCTTGGGTGCCCCAAGGAAATGGGGCAGAAATGGAGTAACAAAAACATGTATCTCAATCACGTCCAACTCATCGGCTTCCTCGGAAAGGACCCGGAAAAGCGCCAAGTGCGCGGCAACGGGGCCACCTACGCCGTTCTGTCGGTCGCCACACAGCAGTCGTGGAAAGACACGAACGACGAGTGGCAGTCGAAAACCGAATGGCACCGCGTCGTCGTGTTCAACCGTCTCGCCGAAGCGCTCGCCGAAACCCTCCACAAGGGGGACCACTTATGGTGAGCTCAGCATAAGTGGTCTTATGCGGAGGAACGATTTATGCGCAGCAGGCTGCTAGTTTCCGCAACGAACACGGTGGTTGAGCACATTTCCTTCGCATAAATTCTCCCTGGGGCGTGTTGTATATAGTGTGGAAGATCTCTCCCATCCCCGGCCACACGACCCACCTGTGTTGGGTCAGTTCAAAAGCCACTTAGAACAATCTGGGTACAGCTCCCACGTGATCGCGATGCATCTTTCTGCGCTGGGGGAGTTCCTGGCCTACCTTCGAGAACGAAACCTTACGCTGAAAGCAGTGTGCCCCAGCGATGTTGGTGATTTCCTTCGAACGCGATTGAAGAAGTTCCGAAGGCAATACGGTCGCTTGCCGAAGGATGCCGATTCCTGGCGGCATCGCTACACCGGACCGATCCGTCGATTGCTTCGCATCATCTTCCCGTCCTGGCCGCCCCTGAAACCACCTGGCAGTGCCCGCGAGCGATTCCATCGTGAGCTTTTGCAAGGCTACGGACACTGGCTCACCGAAGTGCACGGTCTTTCTGAAAAGACTCTCTACAAGAATAGTCGGATCGCGCGGGTATTCCTTCTCTGGCTGAAGAGACGCGCCGACCGGGAATCGCTCCCTCTCCTGAGCATTACCGACATTGATGGGTATCTGGCATGGCGGATGCCTGGGTTACGTCGTGCCTCCCGGTATGGAGAGTGCCAATGTCTGCGCAGTTTTCTGCGCTATCTGCATGCGGCGAAGCTGCTGAGGCGAGACCTGTCGGTCGCCGTATCTGGTCCCATCATTTACAAATACGACGAGATCCCCCGGGCATTCACTGAAGCACAGATCAAGACCTTGCTTGCTGTCGCGCGCAGGGATCGGAGTTCTCAGGGCTTTCGTGACTACGCCATTCTGCTGCTGTTGGCGACATATGGGTTGCGTGCCGGTGAAGTGGCGTGGTTGCGGCTCGAAGATATCGACTGGCGTCGAGAGTATTTGCGGATACGCCGATCAAAAACAGGCGGAGAGTCCTTCCTTCCTCTCGTGCCATCGGTGGGTAGGGCTCTGCTGAATTACCTGAAGCAGGGTCGTCCGAAAACGCGCTTTCGCGAAATCTTTCTGAGAGTTCGTGCGCCGTTGAAGCCCTTTTCGACGGTGAGTCCGCTGGACGCGATCATCCTTTCCCGGATGAAAGAAGCCGGGATCGAAGTGCGGGGGCGACACGGCACGCATGCATTTCGCTTTGCTCGTGCGATGAGCATGTTGCGTGCCTCGGTTTCGTTGAAGTCCATCGGCGATCTTCTCGGTCATAGCAGCGCTGCATCTACCGAGGTCTACCTGAGGCTAGAGAGCAACGATCTTCGCGCGATCAGCTTGGAGGTGCCCGGAAAGGAGCCCGATGCCAACTTGGCCCGACAAAGACGAATCGCTGCTCAATGAATATATTCGACAGCTTCCCCCGTCCAAAAAACGAATCACATATCGCCGCCTAATACGCCGGTTCCAGCATTTCGTCACCAAAAGGTCTGCGCTGAACCAGCAAACGGTCCGTGCCTGGTTGTGCGAGCCGAGTGGAAGGTGCATTCAAACAACGCTGGTGCGTGCTCAGTGGGTCAATCGCTTTCTCGACTGGCTCGTCGCTCGTCGCGCCATCGCCCTCAACCCCTTTGCCGAGCTGCGCAGGAAGTATGGATGCCGCACAACTACGTCCATTGCGATGGCGCTGCTTAGCCCCAACCCTATCGAAGTGTTGGAGGCACGTCGTCCACTCCCGTGCTACGGCAGCCATCTCGGTGCAGCCATGCGCGAGCATGTAAATCGAATGCGAACGCTGGGCTTCCGGTACGCGCACGAACCTCGCTTTTTACGCTTCGACCGCTTCCTGCAACAGCGTCCTGGCGCAGACCGAGAATCACTTGCGACTCTCGTGCGCGACTACGTTGCTCTTGCGCCGTCAGCTTCGGAAAAACTTCTGCGGATCGGAACTGGCAGAGTCCTCGCCAGAGCCCTGAATAGGAGTGGGATTCCAGTGGAGCTGCCGAAATGGGATCGCGCGCTGGTTCAGGAGATGTTCAGACAACGCTGCCGGCCTTTTATATACAGCATGGAGCAGGTCAACCAACTGCTTGAGGCAGCGCTGTCTTTTCCCTCACCCCTGGCAGCGCTGCGTCCCCTCACCCTGCACACCATGCTCGTCCTCGCTTATTGTGCAGGGCTTCGTGTGGGCGAGATCGCTAGCTTGAAATTCGAAGATCTGGACTTGACTGCGGGAACGATCGATGTTCGGAATACGAAGTTTTTCAAAGCGCGCCGACTCCCTCTTTCTTCCAGCGTCCTGTCCGCACTGAAAAACTATGTGGAGGCACGCCGCAGGGCGGGAGTACCCGAAAAGCCAGAAACACCCTTCTTCTGGAACAAGAGGAGGCCCTACAGCTACATCAGGACAGAAGCGCTACTCCGGCAGGTCATTCGCCGAGCCGGGGTAAACACAGGGAATGGCCGTGGCGGACCCCGCGTGCACGATCTGCGCCACACGTTCGTCGTTCATCGCATGACCACATGGTATCGCCAGGGGATCAACCCGCAGCCCCGCTTGCCGTATCTGGCCGCGTATCTCGGTCACCGGGACATTCATTCCACGCTCGTCTATCTGACCATCACTCAAGAACTGCTTCAGCATGCCAGCGACCGCTTCCGATCTGCTGAACCTAACCTGATGAAAGTCATCCAAGGACAATCATGAATCCCAAGACTGCTCTTCCGGCTCTCGCAACCCTGCTCCACGCCTTCTTTCATGAGTGGCTTGTGGAGCAAAGGAACGCCTCCCATCGCACCGTGCAAGCGTATCGGGACGCGTGGAGACTCTTCCTGCGCTTCACAGCAAGACGGCGAAAGCGACAGGTGGCAGACCTACGGTTGGAACATCTCACAGAAACCGATGTGCTTGTCTTCTTACAGCACCTCGAACAAGAGCGCCGTTCCAGCACGACAACGCGAAACAGCCGGCTTGCCGCGCTGCGGAGCTTCTTTTCGTTCGTCGCGGACCGTGAGCCGTTGGCTGCCCGACAGTGTGCAGAAGTTCTCCGCGTGCCTTTCAAGCGCGCGCCACGCCGAGCGATGGTTTACCTGGAACCCGCTGAAGTGTCCTCGATCTTGTCACAGCCTGACCGTTCCACACCGGAAGGCCAACGGGATCATGCACTGCTTTCGTTTCTCTATAACACGGGCGCTCGCATTCAAGAGGCATTGAACGTACGGCCTGAAGATCTCCATCTGCAATCGCCAGCACACGTTCGCCTGACGGGAAAAGGACGGAAGGAACGCATCTCGCCGATCTGGCCGGAAACAGCGCAACTTCTTGCCGCTCTCATCCAGCGCAACGGCTGCAAATCCGAGGAATCTCTGTTCGTCAACCGCTACGGGACGCCGCTAACCGCTTCCGGTTTTCGTTTCCGTCTCCGGCAGTATGTTCATGCCGCGGCTGCGAAGGAGCCGGCCCTTTCCGAAAAGCGAATCACGCCTCATGTATTTCGCCACACAACTGCCGTTCATCTGGTTGCGGCCGGCGTCGACGTGACGGTGATTCGGAGTTGGCTAGGCCATGCTCACCTCGATACGACCAATCACTACGCTCAGGCGAACCTGGAAACCAAACGAAAGGCACTGGAGCAGGTTGATCCAAGCCTACGAAGCACCAAGCCCCCACGATGGAAACGTGAAGCCGATCTGTTGGCTTGGCTTGACTCGCTCTGATCCAGCGTTGTTCGAGGCACTGCGACGAATCCATCGGAATTATGCGGAGAACAAACCCGCCAGAACGCACTTTCAACACACTTCTACGAGTCTGCACCGCATAACTGCCACCTCCGCATAAGACCACGTTCTTGTCGATGGAATGCTCGTCAGTTCGAAGTACGAGCGCGAAAACGGCAAGAGCAAGAAGGCCAAGGCCGCGAAGGTCACGTTCTGGAGCGTGCGTGCGAATTCGGTACGCAGGCTCAGCCGTGCCGAGGCGGAACCCCCGGCGGCCCCGACCGGCTCTGACGCCGGCGACTCCGCCGAATCGGAAAATGCGCCGTATTAGACCGGCGCATTTGAGAGGGCTTCCCGGCCTTGCCGGGGAGCCCTCTTTTCTCGTTGTACGCAATTCCGGTCAATGCAAGATAAAGTACATCCCGCGTTAACACGCTACTCAGTATATGCCCTCCCGCGCAGCAGGCTCCCTTCCGGCTTCACACGGAGGATACGCGCCATGGGCAAGCAGTCGAATTGCAGATGTGGCATCTGTGAGATCGAAAAGAGCATCCTGGCGGAACTCGTCTCCGCCGATAGCCTGCATCGGTATGGCCAATTGGTTTCCGAAAGGCCATTACTGCTCGCCTATCCGGTCCCCTCGGCGCTTGTGGCGCAATTGCATGCCTGCCGAACCGGAGGAGACAACGGCTATCTCTCCGACCGGATCATCGCCGAGCTTGTAAATGACCGTATCCCCGGACAGCATGGGGAGATTCTCGAAAAACTACTGCTTCTAATCTTCATTCCCGCCGTTCACGCAGCCGTGCGCCAAGTCTCATCCCGCTACGCTTTCCTTCCCCGCGAGGACATCGCGCAGCATGCCCTGATCACGCTCCTCCAGTCGCTGCGCTCGGAGGCCTGGAGGACGCGCCATTCCCACTTTGCCTTTACCATGGCCCGCAGGCTGAAAAGAAGCACATTCGAATGGGCGGATCACGAATTCCGCTCCACGTCGCAATTCGCGGCCCAGCAGATCGGCGATGGTTCTCCCGCCACCCAATCAGCGGAAGAGGCCTTCGAGCGTAATGCCGCCCTGCGGCACTTCCTGGCCCTGTGCCAGAAAAGAGCCCAATTGACCTCCGAAGACCTGAACCTGCTCATCGACCTCAAGCTGGAAGGAACGTCAGGACATGGCTCAAACGGATCATCCGGCAACGGCTCGAATCCCTTTCGCCAAAGACTGAAACGATTGCTGAGCAAACTCCGCCGCCTCGCCCGAACACCAAGGAACAACAAGCACCATGCGAGAACACCATGGCAATCCTGAGCACTGCCAGCCTTCTTCCCCGGCATAAAGCGGAAAAAGTTTTATTAAAGTGCGACACATTTTCCGTTTTCCCCGCTGATTAGGTAAGTAGAGGAGGAGTTCCCGCCAATCGCTGCGGCGGCGGCTTCGGATTCAAAGCCGCCGGTTCCCCCTTACCGCCGGTAAGAACCCCCGGACGGACGGCATCTCTGTTCCCGGAGCTAGTGCTCCTCGTGTTTCCAGAAGGCGGAAACACTTCACAGCAGCAGAGCCGTCCGTCCCCGGAAACCCTTGCGGCCTGGAGAGAAAACTGGCGGGGACTCCTTTCGTTGCATGCGAAATCTTTTTGGGAGGTCAACTTATGAAAACTACGTTTCGAAAAGCACTTACGCGCTTCCGTCCATCGCCCAAGCTCTGGGTTGCCGTCATCACCCTGTTTCTCGCTGCGCCAGCCTTCGCCCAGACCAACTCCCCCTGGGAGAACGCCGTGGGCGTCCTCCAGCAGGCCTTTACCAGCACCATCGCGCGGGGGCTTTCGCTTGTCGCGATTGTCGTCTCCGGCCTCACCTTCGCCTTCGGCGAGGGCGGCTCGAAGCGTGTCCTCGCCGGCGTGCTCTTCGGCGTCGGCATGGCCATCGCCGCCGTCAACTTCATGGCCTGGCTCTTTCCCTGATCTCCGGTTGTCCAAGGCTCAGTCAAGGAGAACCGCATGACCAACGGCAGGCGTATCAATCCGGTGCACCGTTCGCTTTCCCGGCCCCTCACCATCCTCGGGGCCGAGCGAAAGCTCTTTTTCTTCGCCATGTGCCTCGGTGCCGCCACGTTCAACCTGCTCGCAAGCTTGCTGGGCGGCTTGCTGATCTTTGCTCTTCTCTACTTCGTTGCCCGCTGGGCCACGCAAACCGATCCGCAGATTCTGCGGTTTCTGCTGACCGCAGCCAGGCTGCGCAGCCAATACGACCCCATGAAGTTCACTCCCATCGTTGTTCGCAGGGAGGGCCATGCTCAGTCTTAAACGCATCTTCAAGAACTACGAGGAGACCGGCTCGCTCAACGAGCTGGTGAACCTCTATGGCTTCATCGGCCCCGAGATGTTCCTCACGAAAACAGGGGAAGTCGGCGTAATCCTCGAAGTTCGCGGCGTGGACTACGAGTGCCTCGACGGAGCAACGATTGATGGATTAACCAAGCGCCTCGAGTCCGCGCTGAAACTCTTTGGCGACGACTATCGCATCTACCAATATCTCTTCAAGCGCAACAACGAGACCATTCCGTACAAACTCTACGGCAACCCGGTCGTGGACACGGCCATCCGCAACCGCATCGCCTACCTGGGCAAGAAGGCCGACTCGCTCTTCTCCCTCTCCCTCTACTACGTGGTCCTCTACCAGGGGCCGCGGATTCAACACACCCTGGGAGGTGCCCTCGCGGAGTTCCCGAAGAACCCCAGGAAGGCCGTCGCCCAACTGTGCGCCCATTTCTTCGCGAAAAAACAGGTTCTGCGCCTTGGGCAGGAAATCGACAGGGCCGCGGCAACCCTTCTTCTGAAGGCGCAAAGCTTCATCCTCCAGGTCAGCGATTTCCTGCCCGTGCGCCTTCTCGGCAAGCAGGAAGCCTTCCGCGTCCTCAAGAAGACCCTCAACTTCCATCCCGACAAGCTCGAACTCGCCAAACTCAAATACTACACTTTCCTCGATTACTACCTCTGCGAATCCCATCTCGAATGTCATCGCGGCCATCTGCGCGTCGACGATTACTACGTCAAGGTGCTGACCCTCAAGGAGCCTTCCTCGCGGAGCTTTCCGCTGATCTTCAAACGCCTGCTCGAAGTCGAGGCCAGCTATTCCGTCGTGACCGAATGGAAGCGGGAAGATTCCGGCAAGACTCGGCGGAACATCCAAATGAAGCGCCGCCACTTCCATAACACCAAGCGCTCGTTCTTCAGCCAGGTCAGCATGAACGACGCTCCCGCGCAAGACGTGCTGCTCGACGATTCCAAGGAGTCCCAAGTCCGGGAACTCGGCGAAGGCATCAAGGAGATCGAGCTGCACGGGAATTACTTCGGCCAGTTTTCACTGACCGTCGTGATCTATGACCTCGACTTGGCCAAGGTGGACCGGGCCTGCGCCGAGTTCTATAAGGTCTTCAGCGTCCACGACGCGCAGCTTTACGAAGAGAACTACAACCTCCTGAATGCGTTCCTCGCCGCGGTTCCCGGCAATCACGCATTCAACCTGCGCTCGCTGTATCTACTCAACACCAACTACGCCGACTTCTCGTTTCTCTTCACGCTCGACGGTGGCGAACCGCGCAACCACCATCTCCGGCAGGAGTACCTGGCGGTGCTCGAGACCAACCATCACACGCCGTACTTCCTGAACCTTCATTACCGCGATATAGCCCACACCATGATCCTGGGCCGGACGGGCGCCGGAAAGTCGTTCCTGCTCAATTTTCTCATCACAAATCTCCAGAAGTACGAGCCGCACACGTTCATCTTCGACCTGGGCGGGAGCTTTGAAAGCCTGACGCAACTCTTTGGTGGCTCGTACGTCCGAGTCGGCCTCGAATCCGAGGATTTCAGGATCAACCC
>Ga0315281_10005481_pt1 | contig 18148 bp, 20 predicted proteins | sample YL17G07_0_MG_FD_204540 | JGI IMG/M metagenome (GOLD analysis project Ga0315281, IMG submission 204540) | Sediment microbial communities from Yellowstone Lake, YNP, Wyoming, USA - YL17G07_0 | ecosystem: Environmental > Aquatic > Freshwater > Lake > Sediment | place: USA: Wyoming | collected...
AAATCCGGGTTGCTTTACTTTCTTCATCGCTCGTCGCTCGTTCGTAATGGCACTTGGATATAACGTTTCACAACACCTGTGAGCTGACAGCTTCCGCAAATTTAAGGGCAATTTATAGAGATGCCCAGCAGTCCACTCAAATTTCGGGTACCTTCCATTCAGGCTTCCTTCTTCAACCTTTTGCGTACCACAGCTTCAGGGAGTTGCTTGTAGTTTTCCTTGCTGGCTATGCGCCTCCCGGATTTTTTCTCCAGGTCGCGCCGCGCACGCCCCGCCACCGATCCGCCTTCCAGTGCTGCGCTACGATTTTCGACATAGCCCTGCGCGTCCTTATTGCGTGCAATCTCGGTGGTAGAGGCTTCACCCAACATGGTGAAGATCAATTCCAGATCATTCATGTGATCGCGCAGGTTATCAGCAGGTTTGTCGAGGCTCTTGAATGTCTTGTACTCGGCTGGAGTCATGCCGAATGTGGCACGACTGATCTCGGCGGTAAGGATGGAATATTCGCGCTGTTCCTTCACGCCACGCTTTTTCCATTCGTTGGTTAGTTCATCACGGATGGCAATGCCGCGCACGCGCTTTTCGATCCATTCGTCGCTGTAACCCTTGGCCTTATAAAGTTCGCGCATCCGTGCGGCGGCCAACTCTGGATTTTCAATCTCCTCCAGCCGTTCATAACCCACCTTTGCCAGCCAGCGCTTGAAGGGTTCAGCCTTGGGCGAAGGGATGGACTGGATGAGTCGAAGCAATTGCTCGGTGTCCGCCACATCGGTGAACCGCTGCTTTCCGTCAGGCGCAGTCATTTTCAAAGCGTTACAGTTTGTAACGGTTTCATTGCCCTCTGCCAGCAGCCGTTTTTTTAGCACTCTCCAATAGACTTGGGGGTTTTGGCTATCCGACAAGGCCGCGACTATGTCCACGATAGCGAAGAGCCAGCGTTGGGCTTGGTCGTCCCAGATTGATCGAATCTGCTTTGATTCAAACAGCTTGATGTTGCTCATGGCACCACCCCCATAAATTTTGAAAACTGGTTGTTGGTGAGAATGAAAACAGGGAATCTCTTTAGGGCACCTCTATAAATCCAAACTCCGTCGCGATACTGCGTTGCTCAAGAAATTTTAACGCTTACATATCAAACATATGCGGCGCGCTAAAATTTCTTTCGCGCCTTGTCTCGCTTAGGATTTTGAATTTATAGAGGCACCCTTTACATGGAAGGCGTCATGCCGCCGTTTGCTCACCCTGCTCCAGCAGCGAGCCGATTTCTTCCAGCGAAGGCAGTTCCTGCAAGGAACGCAAGTTGAGGTCGTCGAGCAATTGTTTGGTGGTGGCGAACAGTTCGGGCTTGCCCGGCGTGTCGCGCGTGCCGATGACTTCGATCCAGCCGCGCACTTCCAGCGTCTTGAGAATTTGCGAGGACACGGCCACGCCGCGAATTTCTTCGATGTCGCCGCGCGTCACCGGCTGGCGGTAGGCGATGATGGCGAGCGTCTCCATCACCGCGCGCGAGTAACGCGGCGGCTTCTGCGGGTTGAGGCGATCCAGGTAGGGCTGCATCTCGGGGCGCGCGCGGAAGCGCCAGCCATTCGCCACGCGGTTGAGTTCCACACCGCTGCCCGAGTATTCCTGCGTCAGTTGTTCCAGCAGTTCTTCGATGAGGCGGTTTTCCACTGGCGCGTCGCTGAGTTTTTTCAGTTCGGCCAGCGACAGCGGCTCCTGCGTGGTCAGCAGTGCGGCCTCCAGTACGCGCAATACCTTCTCCCTCTCCTCTTGGGAGATAACCAGCGACTTGGCTGCGGCATCTGGGCAGCCTAGTCGAATGGCTAGTGGTTCCATCAGGGTTGGGGTGAGGGAGTTCACAGGAACGGCGATCTCCCCATGGTTGATTCCCTCTCCCCCAACCCCTCCCCCGGAGGGGGAGGGGAGATTAATCTGTTGCGGTAAGACTGCGGCTTGCTCGGACATAGATGTTCCCCAGTGTTTCGGATTGTGAGATTTCAACCAAGGCTTCTTTTGCCAGTTCCAGAATCGCGATGAAAGTGACAACCAGTTGCGGGATGCCGCCGCTCACGTCGAACAGGTTTTCAAACACCTCGAATTCGCCGTGCCGCAACTGGCGCAACAGGCGCGTCATCTGTTCGCGCACCGACAGTTCTTCGCGCCGCACCTTGTGGTGCGTATTTAATTTTGCGCGCGCCAGCAATGCCAGCCACGCCTGGCGCAAATCCTCCACGGCGACATTCGGCAGGCGCTGCACCACGGTTTCCTCGATCAGCACTTGCACCAGTTCAAAATCGCGCCCGGCCTGCGGCAATTCGTTGAGCTTCTGCGCGGCGAGCTTCATCTGCTCGTATTCCAGCAGGCGGCGCATCAGTTCGGCGCGCGGGTCTTCCGCACCTTCTTCGCTGGCCCTGGGCGGGCGCGGCAGCAACATGCGCGACTTGATCTCGATCAGCACCGCCGCCATCAGCAGGTATTCGGCGGCCAGCTCCAGGCGGTTGCGCTGCATCACCTCGATGTAGCTCATGTATTGCTGCGTGAGCTGCGCCATCGGAATGTCGAGCACATCCAGATTGTGCCTGCGAATCAGGTACAGCAACAGGTCGAGCGGCCCCTGAAAAGTTTCCAGCACCAATTCCAGCGCATCCGGCGGGATGTACAAATCTTTTGGCATCTCCAGCAAGGGTTCGCCGTGGATGCGCACAACGGGTGTGAGTTGCAGATCGGCTTGGGTCATGGCTTGCGACGCTTTCGGATGAAAATCCTATGGTTCATTTCACCACCTCGCCCGCCCAGCGACGCATGGTGTCCACCGTCTTTTCCACAACCGTATCCCGAATAAGAGGGATGTCGGTATCGTCATAACGAAATGTCACAGCAAACGGATTGAGTCGCGTCAGCTCTTCGGGAGAGCAAGGGGGCGTAACACCATGTTTCAACAGCAGCGATGCGAGAGTGTGCAAGTCATGGGTGCGTTGATATTCAATGCCATGAAAAATCAGCACAGCCTTCAATAATTTTTCAATTGACTGCTGCGCATGAAAGCAGGCCAGCCGAAATTTCACTTCGGGTAATTTCAACAAGCCGCGAAATGCTGCCGCATCATCATCCGCCAGTTGCATAAAGCGGCGGGCTTCTTCAGTGGCAAGCGTCATACATCACCCTTCCCTCTTTAAATGCCCAGTACAAAAGGGTTCCCGGCACCTGGCTACGGCGGGAAGCCTCTCTGTCGGAATACACCAGCAAGTCCACCCCCACCGGCATATCCCCCATCGCGTTCCGCAAGCGCACCATTTCGTCAAATTGATTGACGACCTCACGCTCAATCACCATCAAATCCAGATCGGAATCTTCGGTCGCATCGCCGCGCGCGTAGGAGCCGAACAGGATCACCTTGCTCGGGTTGGCCGCCGCAACTAACCTAGCGACTGCTTGTTGTATGGTCTCTTCCGAAATCATCAGCCTCTCCGGTTTAGCTGTAACTCAGCCCCATCGCCTCGCGCACATCGCGCATGGTCTCGCCCGCCAGCTTGCGCGCCTTCTCGCAACCGTCGGCGATGATGTTGCGCACCAGTGTCGGGTCGTCCAGGTATTGCTGGGCACGTTCGCGCATCGGTTCCTGTTCCGCCAGCACTGCGGCAATCACCGGTTGCTTGCATTCGATGCAGCCTATGCCCGCAGTGGTGCAGCCCTGTTGCACCCATTGCCTGGTTTGTTCGTTCGAGTAAACCAGATGCAATTGCCACACCGGACATTTTTCCGGAGTGCCATGATCGGTGCGGCGCACGCGTGCCGGGTCGGTCGGCATGGTGCGGATTTTTTTGGTTACGCTGGCCTCGTCTTCGCGCAGGGTGATGGTGTTGTTGTACGACTTGGACATTTTCTGCCCGTCCAGCCCCGGCATTTTGGAAGCCTTGGTAAGCATGGCCGTCGGCTCGGACAGGATCATCTTGCCGCCGCCTTCGAGGTAGCCGAACAGGCGTTCGCGGTCGCCGTGGCTCAGGCTTTGCTGCTCGTCGAGCAAAGACTTGGCGGATTCCAGCGCCCCGCTGTCACCCTGCTCCTGAAAGCGCGCGCGCATTTCGTTATACAGCCTGCCCTTCTTGCTGCCCAGTTTTTTGACCGCCGCTTCGGCCTTTTCCTCAAAGCCCGGTTCGCGTCCATAGATGTGGTTGAAGCGGCGCGCCATCTCGCGCGTGAATTCAATATGCGGCACCTGATCCTCGCCCACGGGCACTTGCGTGGCGCGGTAGATGAGGATGTCCGCGCTTTGCAGCAGCGGATAGCCTAGGAATCCGTAAGTGCTCAAATCTTTCTCGGAGAGTTTTTCCTGCTGATCCTTGTAGGTCGGCACGCGTTCCAGCCAGCCCAGCGGCGTAATCATGGATAGCAGCAGGTGCAACTCGGCATGTTCCGGCACCCTGGACTGGATGAACAGCGTGGCGCGCGCCGGATCAACGCCTGCGGCCAACCAGTCTATCACCATGTCCCACACGTTCTGCTCGATGACCTGAGGCGTATCGTAATGCGTGGTCAGCGCATGCCAGTCGGCGACGAAGAACAGGCATTCGAATTCCTGCTGCATCTCCACCCAGTTTTTCAGCACGCCGTGGTAATGCCCCAAGTGCAAACTTCCGGTGGGGCGCATTCCGGATAACACGCGATCAGCAAACATGGTTTTTTACAGTCCAAAAATAAAACTTATCAAGCGCATCAGCCCGATCACCGGCGGCATCAGTATCCAGCCCAGCAACGGCGTAAACGCCATGAAGATCAGGATGAACATGCCATACGGCTCCAGCATCGCCAGCTTGTACGCCTGCCGGTGCGGCAACATGCTGACGGCAATGCGCCCGCCGTCCAGCGGAGGCAGGGGCAGCAGGTTCAGCGCGATCAGCACGACGTTTATTTTAATCCCAATCCGCGCCATTTCCAGCATAGGCTCTGCAAAATAGCTGCCCGGAAACGACCATGCCAGTTTTGCCAGCAGCCCCCAGCACAGCGCCATAAACAGGTTGGCAGCGGGGCCTGCCAGCGCCACCCACAGCATATCCTGCTTTGGACGGCGCAACGCACCGAAATTGACCGGCACCGGCTTGGCCCAGCCGAACAGAATGCCACCCAGCCACAACGTCAACAAGGGCAGCAGGATGGTGCCTACCATATCGATGTGGCGTATCGGGTTGAGACTGATGCGGCCCTGCTGGTAAGCCGTCATATCGCCAAAATAGCGCGCCACATAACCGTGCGCCGCCTCGTGCAGGGTAATGGCAAAAACGATGGGAAGGGCCGCGACGGCGACAGTCTGGATCAGTTGTTCGAGTTGCATTTATTTCTCAATTTCCAGATTGGCGATTTCAAACGGGGCAACATTGCCCTTGCCGCGCCGCACCAGCACGGGAGCCTCGCCGGTCAGGTCGATCACCGTGGTCATCTCCAGCCCGACCGCACCGCCATCCAGCACCAAGTCAACCCGGCGATCCAGACGGTCACGGATTTCATCCGCATCGCTCAGGGGTTGCTCTTCATCCGGCAGGATCAAGGTGGAGCTTAACAGAGGCTCGTCCAGCTCCTTCAGCAGCGCGAGCGCCACCGGATGATCGGGAATACGTATGCCGATGGTGTTGCGCTTGGGATTTTGCAGGCGCTTGTGCACTTCCCTGGTGGCTTCGAGAATGAAGGTGTAGCTGCCCGGCGTATTGTTCTTCAGCAGGCGGAATTGCGCGTTGTCCACCCGCGCATAACGGCCAAGTTCGGACAGATCGCGGCACATCAGCGTCATGTAGTGGTTGTCATCCAGGCCGCGTATCTGGAGGATGCGCGCCATTGCGGTCTTGTCGCTGGAATTGCAACCCAGCGCATAGCAGGAATCGGTGGGATACACGATTACCGCACCATCGCGCACCATGGCTGCGGCCTGCCTGATCAGGCGCGGCTGCGGACTGTCCGGGTGGATGACAAAAAATTGCGCCATAAAATATTCCTTATTAAATCCCGCTCCGTTGGGTTACAAGCGAACCCAACCCAAATATTATTTTGCTTCCCACAACTGCCACACCGGACGGCAGCCCAACGGAAAGTCGGGCAGGCCTCCCAGGTCACGGTAGCTTTCACCGGGGCCGTGAAAATCCGAGCCGCACGAGGCGAACAAGCCGAACTCCTCGGCGTAACGGGCAAACTCGGCATATTGCGCAGGCGTGTGGGCGCCACTCACCACCTCAATCCCCTGTCCGCCCAAATCGGTAAATTCGCGCAGCAATTCCCGCAAGGTCGTGCTGCCCATTTTCTTGCGTCCGGCAGTGTAGCGGCCTGGATGCGCCAGCACGGCAACACCGCCGCTGCCGCGTATCCAGCTAACCACGTCCGGCAACATCGCCCACTGATGCGGCACGTAGCCGGGCTTGCCCTTGACCAGATAATTCTTGAACACACTGGCCACATCCTTGCAGTGGCCGCTCTCGACCATGAAGCGCGCAAAATGTGTGCGCCCGATGAGGGAAGGGTTGTCCGCGTAACGGTAAGCACCTTCCAGTGCTCCGCCGATGCCGCTCCTTGCCAGCGATTGCGCCATCAGCTGCGCGCGCGCACCGCGCCCGTTACGAATGGTGCGCAAGCCTTCCACCAGCGGCGCATGGAAAGGGTCAATGCGCAGGCCGACGATGTGCAGGGTGTGGCTGCGCCAGCTCACCGAAATCTCCACCCCGTCGATAAACTGGATACCGTGCCGTGCTGCGGCTTCCTCCGCCTCGGCCAAACCGGCGACATCATCGTGGTCGGTCAAGGCAAAAAATTTCACCCCGCGCCCGGCAGCCCGCGCCACCAAGTCGGCTGGCGTCAGCAATCCATCGGAAACAGTAGAATGGCAATGCAGGTCGTAATCCAGCATCGGCATTCAGGCAGCGGTTTCGCCGCCGCCCTTCTTCATGGCCTTGCTTTCTTCCGCCCGTTTGCGGCGCGTCTCTTTCGGGTCGGCGAGCAGCGGGCGATAAACTTCTATGCGATCCTTATCGCGCAACACCGCATCTGCCTTGGTCAATTTTCCGTAAATGCCGAACTTGTTCCTGCCCAGGTCAATGTCCGGATATTTTTTCATGACGCCGGAAAGCGTTATCGCCTCGGCCACGGTGGCGTGTTGCGGCATTTGCAGTTGCAACAATACCTGCTCGTGCGGCAACGCATACACCACTTCAAGGTTGATCTTATCGCTCATTTGCTCGCATAAACCTTTTCTGCACGGTGGACAAAAGCATCCACCAAACTGTTGGTGATGTAATGAAAAATGGGGCCGAACACTTTTTCCAGCAGCTTGTGGGAAAACTCATAATGCAACTTGAGTTCTATTTTACAGGCAGATTCGGAAAGCGGTATGAAATGCCAGCTGCCGTCGAGATGCCGGAACGGGCCATCCTTCAACGTGATGTCAATGCAATGGGGAGCCTTGCGCACATTCTCCGTGGTGAAACTCTGCTTGATGTGATGATAATCAATATGCACCGTCGCATGCACGGTGTCACCATCCACCGAAGTGACGCTGGATCCGCCGCACCAGGGCAGGAACTTCGGATAGTCCGCCACATTGTCCACCAGGGCGAACATCTGCTCCGCACTATACGAAACCAGAACCGATTTCTCGACTGACGCCATACCTCAGGTCATACGCTGTGCAGTCAGGCTGGCACCCAGCAAACCGACCTGCGGGTTAATCACGATGTGCAACGGCAGGGTTTCGAGCAGCCCGGCAAAGCGCCCCTTGTCCAGAAATGATTGCAAGAATATTCCTTGCCGCATGGTTGCGGAAATTTTTGCCGCGATTCCCCCTGCCACATAAATACCGCCGCGCGGCAATGCGGCAAGCGCCACATTGCCCACGAACGCGCCATAAATTCGCAGGAACAAATCCAGTGCCATGCGCGCGCTGGGCTCATCGCCCTGCTGCGCAAATTGCGTTATAGCAGCCGCAGCATCACCCTCCTTTATCGCCGCAATAAGTTGCGCCGATGGTGTGCCTCGATCCGTGTCACGCAAAAACTCAAAAATCGCCGCCAAGCCGGGGCCGGAAACAATGCGCTCATAGGAAACATGGCCGTGGCGTTGCTGCAAATACTGCAACAGTTCATATTGGATGGCATCAACCGGGGCAAAATCCATATGCCCTCCCTCGGATGGATGCACCGCATAATCACCCTTCTGCCAGGACAACCAGGCTACCCCCAGTCCGGTACCCGCACCGATCACCAGGCGCACGCCCTGTACCTGCGGCTCGCCTGCTTGCAAGACAAGCAGGTCGGCTGGCTGCAATGCCGCGACACCCAGCCCCACGGCCTCGAAATCGTTGATCAAGGATACGCGGCCAATGGCAAAGCGGGCGGCAAGCGCATCCGCATCCACCTCCCACGGCAGGTTGGTCAGCTTTACCCGCCTGCCGGAAACAGGGCAGGCCAGCGCAAAACAGGCAGCGGCGATGCCGGGCATGCCCGCCTCGCGCAAGAACTCATCCAGCATTTCCGCCAGCCCGGCGTACCCTGCATTGAGATAGAATTTCTGTAGCAATGGCCCGCGTACCCCGTCTGCCGCACTGATCTGCAACAGCGTCTTGGTGCCGCCAATATCACCCGCAAGAAAATGACTCATAGTTGCCAATGGTATCCGATTTTGCGATTGATTTTTGTGATTGATTTTGGCCAGTTACTGAAAATTTGCGAACGTGAATCCGTGGTTAAAAAGCTTGTGGTATGTTACGGCTAACGTGGGTGTGACCCCACGATCAGGAATTGAATGATTTATGCGTGAATTCTTTGAGGCCAACTTTGCAGAAATTCTTGTGCTGTATGGTCTCGCCTTCGTTGTTCTGGGCGTGGTGGCCTTCGTCCTGCCCAAGCAGGAGGACAAGTCGCGTTTCATCTTGCATTTGCCGTTGCTTACCGCTTTTGGGCTGATCCACGGGGTGCTGGAGTTCGTCGTCTTGTGGAAAGTGCAGCACCATGCCAGCGGTGTCATGCTGGACTGGACGATTGCATTGTTGCTTTTCACCTCGTTCCTGTCGCTGTTTGAATTTGGCCGTCGCACGCTGTGGGGGTATGCGCCTGGCCCGTTCGGTATGCTCGAAGGGCAGTCCGCCTCCTGGTTGTATGCCGTGCTGATACTGGCGATTTTTTCCGTGTCGCAAGTCGCGCACGACGCACTGGCCGGGTTCGTCTCCGCCACACGATTTTTTCTGGGATTTCCGGGTGCGCTGCTGGCCGGGTTCGCGCTTTGGGGGCGAAGCCAGATATGGCAGGAGCATAGCCGCTCATTGCGCAGTTTTTCGCGTATCGCCGCGATCGGGTTCTTTGCTTACGCGATATTGACCATCGTGCTGCCAGGCAACGATCCTAATCTCCCCGCCCTGTTCATGACCCAAGAGCAATTCCTGAACTTCTTTGGCGTTCCGGTTCAAGCCTTGCGCGCGTTGTGTGCGGTCATCGTGGCAGTGGCAGTCGTTCACATCGTGCGGCGCATGAATTATGAGAGCCGATTGCACGAGGTCGAGCAGGTGCGCAGGATCGAGAACGTCAATGCGACGCTGACTCAGGAGATCGAGCAGCGTCGCCAGTTCGAGGAACAACTCAAGGTGATGGCGGTGGCATTCGAAACGCAGGAAGCAGTGATGATCACCGATGCCAACGGTGTGATCCTGCGGGTCAACCAGGCATTCGCCGAGGCCACCGGCTATGCGGCCGAGGAAGCCGTTGGCCAGACACCGCGCCTGCTCAAATCGGGTCGTCACAACGCGGATTTTTATCGCGAGATGTGGGAAACCATCCAGCGTACCGGAACATGGCAGGGGGAAATATGGGATCGACACAAAGATGATAAGGCATATCCCAAATGGCTCACCATTTCCGCCGTCAAAGCGATTGGTGGTGGCTTCACCCATTATGTCGGAGCATACATCGATATTACGGAACGCAAAATTGCAGAAGAAGAGATCAAGCACCTGGCCTTCTACGATCCCCTCACCCACCTTCCCAACCGGCGGCTCCTGCTGGACCGGCTCAAGCAGGCATTGGCTTCCAGCTCGCGTAGCGGCCTGGAAGGCGCGCTGCTGTTTATTGACCTGGACAATTTCAAGACACTCAACGACACCCTCGGCCATTATATCGGGGACTTGCTGCTGCAACATGTTGCCGAACGCCTGGCCTCCTGCGTGCGCGAAGGTGACACTGTTGCCCGTCTCGGCGGTGACGAGTTCGTGGTGATGCTGGAAGACTTGAGTGAGCAACCTGTTGAAGCTGCGGCGCAGGCGGAAGCCGTCGGCGAGAAGATTCTGGGCACCCTCAACCGGCCTTACCAGCTTGCCACGCACGAACACCACAGCACCCCCAGCATCGGCGTGGCCCTTTTCAGCGATCACAATCAGAGTCAGGATGAACTGCTGAAGCAAGCAGACATCGCCATGTATCAGGCCAAGAAAGCCGGCCGCAACACCCTGCGCTTTTTCGACCAGCAGATGCAGGACACCGTCAGCGCACGCGTTGCCCTGGAGTCCGACCTGCGTTGCGCCATCTCCGGGCAGGAGCAACTCCTGCTTCACTATCAGGCGCAAGTTGATTCATCGAGCCGTCTGACCGGCGCCGAAGTCCTTGTGCGCTGGAGGCACCCCGATCGCGGCATGGTGCCTCCTGCCGACTTTATCCCGCTTGCCGAGGAGTCCGGGCTGATCCTGCCTTTGGGTCACTGGGTGCTGACAGCCGTCTGCCGGCAACTGGCGGTTTGGGCGGCGCAGCCTGAAACGGCCCATCTCACCGTGGCGGTGAATGTCAGCGCCAAGCAGTTTCATCTGCCGACTTTTGTTGATGAAGTGTTGACGCTGGTCGATCACTTCGGGGTAGACCCCGCGAAACTCAAGCTGGAGATCACCGAAAGCATGTTGCTGGATAATGTGGATGACATCATCGCCAAAATGACCGCGCTGAAAGCCAGGGGCATCAGCTTCTCCATGGACGACTTCGGCACCGGCTATTCATCCTTGCAATACCTCAAACGGCTGCCGCTCGACCAGCTCAAGATTGACCAATCGTTCGTGCGCGAAATTGCCACCGATGACAGCGATAAAGCAATTGTGCGCACCATCATCGCCATGGCACAAGGCCTGAACCTGAGCGTCATTGCCGAAGGGGTGGAGACGGTGGCGCAACGGCAACTTCTCCTGAACAAGGGCTGCACTCACTACCAAGGGTACCTGTTTGGCAAGCCGATCCCGATTGAGCAGTTTGAGGCGTTACTGAAGCAGGGCTGATCGCTTTTGATGATGTTGCAAAACCGAACGGCTTGGGTCGCAAACCAACATTGAAACTCACCGTCCCGATAGCCGTGCGCCAATCACAATAACTGACTCCCGCAATCAATAGGCCTGCACATCGGCGCCATCCAGGTTCAATGAATGGCGCCAGAACTGGTCGTCGCGGTCGAACAGGCGGTAGGTGCCGCGCGGCCCCCAACTGCCCGCCGGATAGGTATTGATGAAATCGCGCTCCATCGCCCATACCTTGAGTATGGGATCCACCACGCGCCATGCAGCTTCCACTTCGTCGATGCGCAGGAACAGCGAAGGGTCGCCCAGCATCACGTCCAGCAACAGGCCGGCGTAAGCGTCGAAATCCTCGTCGCTGTCCTTGCGGTAAGTGGCATCCAGGCTGATGGCGCGGGTGTGCAAATCCAGCCCCGGCATCTTGACCTGCAATTCCATTTTCATGCAATCATCGGGCTGGATGCCCAGCATGATCCAGTTCGGCTGCGGTGGGCCCTGGCGCGTGCGGCGCAGCAAATCCTGCGGCGGATTCTTGAAGCGGATGCAGATTGCCGAGCTGTTCTCCGCCATGCGCTTGCCGGTGCGCAGGTAGAACGGCACTCCCGCCCAGCGCCAGTTATCGATGAACAACTTAAGTGCCGCGTAAGTTTCCGTGGTGCTGTCCGCTGCTACGCCCGCCTCCTCCAGATAGCCTGGGACCGTTATGCCATCGATGCTGCCGCTGGTGTACTGTCCGCGGAATGCATGGGCATGCACCGAGTTCTGCGTGATCGGCCGCACTGCCTTCAGCACTTTCACTTTCTCGTCGCGCAGATGTTCGGCGGATATGGTCAATGGCGGTTCCATCGCCACCAGAGCCAGCAACTGCAGCAAGTGGCTCTGGATCATGTCGCGTAGCGCACCGGCTCCTTCGTAGTAACCGGCGCGCCCTCCGATACCCAGCGTCTCGGATTGGGTGATTTGCACATGGTCGATGTAATGGTGGTTCCACAGCGGCTCCAGCAGCATGTTGGCGAAGCGGAACACCATCACGTTCTGCACCGTGCCTTTGCCGAGATAATGGTCGATGCGGTAAATCTGCGGCTCGTTCAGATGTTTGTACAAGCTTCCTTGAAGGGTCTGCGCACTCAATAAATCGTAGCCGAAAGGCTTTTCGATCACCACGCGGCGCCAGCCGTGTTTCTGCTGAAGCAAACCGACGTTGCCCAATTTATCCACGATATCCGGAAAAGCGGCCGGGCTGACCGACATGTAGAACACCATATTGGGAGGGAAGCCCGCATTCCCTTCCAGCATCTGCTGCAAACGCTGATAGGCCGCGTCATCACCGGGCGGAATGGCATGGTAGTGCATGCGGGCGCAAAAGCGTTCCAGCGCCGGTTTGTCTATTCCCCCCGGATAGATCGGCTGCAACATCTTGGCGACTTCGGCTATCCATTCCTCGCGCTGCCGCATCTCGATGCTGCAACCGAGTATGGTTACATGCTCCGGCAAGCGCTTGGCCATCTCGAGGCGAAACAACGACGGGATCAGTTTGAGCCGGCTCAGATTGCCGGCTGCGCCGAATATCACCAGCGTACAGGGTTCCATGGTTTTCATTTTCAGGGCGCCCTATCCGTTCGTGTGTTTGACGGCGTGGCCGCCGAATGCATTGCGCATGGTGGATAACAAACGATAACCGTAACCGGTTCCGTCCTGGCTGGTAAAGCGCATCTGCAACGCCAGTGTCAGCACCGGTGCGGCGACACCCTGATCTATCGCCTCCACTACCGTCCAGCGCCCTTCGCCGGAGTCCGGCACAAAAGGCGCCACTCCCGTCAATTTCTGGTCATGTTTCAGCGCTTCTGCGGTGAGATCAAGCAGCCAACTGCGCACCACCGAACTATGCCGCCACAACTCGGTAATCTGCGCCAGATCCAGCGCAAATTCTTTTTTGCCGCGCAGCAATTCCAGGCCTTCGGCGAAGGACTGCATCATGCCGTACTCGATGCCATTGTGGATCATCTTGGTAAAATGCCCCGCGCCGACCGGCCCGACATGCGCCCAGCCGCGCTCTGCGGATGGCGCCAGCACCTTGAGAATGGGAGCCATTATTTGCGCCACTTCCGCAGCCGCCCCGACCATCAGGCAATAACCGTTCTCCAGCCCCCATATGCCTCCGGATGTACCTGAATCCATGAAGCCGATGCCCCGCTCCGCCAGCCATGCGCCGCGCCGCTGGCTGTCGTGATAATTCGAATTGCCACCGTCCACGATGATGTCGCCTTTCGACAGCAGCGGCGCCAACGCGCGAATTTGCTGCTCGGTCGGATCGCCGCTCGGCAGCATCAGCCACACCACGCGCGGGCCGGATAATTTTGCGACGGCATCCTCAACCGAGGTGGCGGCAATCATGCCTTCCTCTTTGGCGAGTTGTGAGACCACATCCGAGGCGCGGTCATACCCCACCACCTCAATACCGCCCCGGCACAACCTGCGCACCATGTTGCCACCCATCTTGCCCAGCCCTATCATCGCCATACGCATAGAAACCCCCTGAAGAAACAATTAAATTACGCAACCAATTCGTGCCAGCCGTAAAATCGCATCATTGTTACCATAATTGCCAAGCGGATTATATGCCTTTATTAACAAACAACGACTCGCCGCAACAATGCCGCTGGCACAGTTACAGCACAACCGCCGAATTGGAACAGGCGGCAGCGCAAACGATACTGCACGCCGCACAACACGCCATCAGCCAGCGCGGGGCATTCCATATCGTGCTGGCCGGTGGCACGACACCGCGCCGGGTGTATGAATTGCTGCGCGAAGCCGATACAGACTGGGCTGCGTGGCATGTGTATTTCGGCGATGAGCGCTGTCTGCCGCCCGACCATGCGGAGCGCAACAGCCGGATGGCCGCGCTGGCATGGCTGGATCATGTCGCCATCCCAGCCAACCAGATACATCCCATTCCTGCGGAGATGGGCGCGCAGAATGCAGCCAGCGCTTATGCGCGAGCAGTGGAAGGAATCGAACTTTTTGATTTGGTGCTGCTGGGATTGGGCGAAGACGGCCACACCGCCAGCCTGTTTCCCGGTCACGAACTGGGCAACACGCCGGATGCCCCGGTCGCCATTGCAGTGTTCGACGCACCCAAGCCGCCGCCGCAACGCGTCTCGCTGAGCGCGTACCGCCTGGGAGCGGCGCATCAAGTAATGTTTCTGGTAACAGGTGCCGCGAAGCGGCAAGCCATAACGGATTGGCGCAACGGAGCGGCTATCCCCGCTGCGGCCATTACTCCGACAAGCGGGGTAGATGTTTATCTCGAAGCTATGCTATTACCCTAAGCCGGACGAGCCGGAACCAAAAAGATTTCACGCGGAGGCGCGGAGAAGCGGAGGAAAACAAAACGGACGTAAGGTATATTTCTCCGCGCTTCCGCGTCTCCGCGTGAGAGATTCTTCTCACAAATTGCGAAGACTTAACCGATAAGAGACCGCAAAAAAATACCCCGCCGCAAGCGGCGGCGGCATGGAGTTAATCCGCAAAGCAGTGGAACAAGGCAAACAAGCCATCGCACACATCAGTGAACGGCGTGTTGCCGGGGCGGATTTCGACGTTATCATCATCGCCGCCACTCTGGCGGCCAAAAAAGGTGGCCTGCGCTATCTTACTCTCGAGCAAGAGGAATCGATCGGCGGAACGACGCTTCATTATCCGCGTCAGAAAATTGTAATGACGGCGCCGATGAATTTACCGCTGATTGGTCAAGTAAGCGTGCGTGAAATCAGCAAGGAAGAGTTGATGGCACTATAGAATAAAGTGCTCAACGATACCGGCATCAAGATTAACTTCAACGAGCGCATGAATTCCGTTCGCCGTGAAAACGGCAAATTCATCGTTATCACGCAGCATGGGCAATATACTGCCAGCAACGTGTTGCTTGCCATCGGACGTCGCGGCACACCCCGCAAACTGGAAGTTCCCGGAGAAGAACACAAGAAGGTGAGCTATCGCCTGATTGAACCGGATCAGTATCGCGGCAACCGTGTCCTGGTTGTCGGCGGCGGCGACTCCGCTCTGGAGGCGGCTCTTGCCCTGGCTGCCGAGCCGGGTGCGCGTGTTACGCTATCCTACCGCAGCGCTGCCTTCAGCAAGGTAAAACCGAAAAACCGCGAGATCCTCCAGGCGGCAGAAAAAGATGGCCGGATAAAGATCCTGATGCAATCCAATGTAATACGGATAGAAAACGACCGCGTCCTGCTGGAATGCAATGGGCAGCCAACAGAAATACCCAACGATGCCATTATCGTCTGTGCCGGCGGCACGTTGCCTATTCCGCTGCTGAAGGAAATCGGGGTGCGGGTGGAAACACGTTTCGGCACCTGATAGTTGAGGCCTCTGAAAATTAAACCTTGCGGGCAACCGGACAACGCCGAACGCAAACTTAATCCGTGGCACGGCCACTGACAAGCATCAAGGCTTGAAGATTACTTCCACCCTCAGCCCGTTCCCGTCATCCGGCGACACCATGCGCAACGTTGCGCCATGAATCTCGGCGATACGCTTGACGATGGACAGCCCCAAGCCGCTACCGCTGGCTTGTGTGCCTAATGGGCGATAAAAACGCTCCATTACACTCTCCCGTTCCTGTTCCGGAATACCGGAACCATTATCACTGACCGACAGGCAGATCGCACCCTGATCATTAACAACATTTATCTGCACTACCGTTCCAGATGGCGTATGTTTTACAGCGTTGTCGATCAAATTACGCAGCAATATCCGCAGCAATTCCGAATCGCCATGCACCACGGCCTCATCGCCTTCCATCAACTCGATCCGCACGCCTTTTTCAAGCGCCGCCGGCGCAATTGCGGCAATGACCTCGGATGCAATTACCCTGAGCCGGCACTGTTCCGCCACACTGTCATCCAGCGCATCGAACCTGGCGAGAGTCAACAACTGGTCAATCAGGCGAGTGGCTCGGTCACAGCCGATGATCGCGTTGTCGAGCGCACGGATGCGCTCCGCCTCTCCAGAAGCGGCTCGCGCCACTTGCGCCTGCGCCTTGATCGCGGCGACCGGAGTGCGCAATTCATGCGCGGCGTCTGCGGTAAAGCGCCGCTCTTTCTGCATGGATGCATCGATGCGGACGAACAGCCGGTTGAGCCGCTCGATCAGCGGCACCACTTCACGCGGCGCGAAGGACGCATCCAGCGCGGCAAGATTATCCGGCTCGCGCTGTTCCACTTCGCGGGTCAGCTTGTCCAGCGGGCGCAAGCCGCGCATCACCGCCACCCACAGCAACAGCGCCAGCAATGGCAAGGAAACCAATAGCGGGAACAGCAGGTTGCCGGCAATGCCGCGCTCCAGTTCGTCGCGCACATCGGAGCGTTCCGCCACCTGGATCAGGTATTCGCCGGGTTCGTCCCAGGTGCTGAACACGCGCCAGCGATGTCCGTCAAAGGTGCGGTCGCTGAAGCCGCGTTCGCTGCTCGCCATGTGTTCTTGCGGTGCATTGGCGGAATGGAGGCGCAGCAGTTGCCCTTTTTCCCACACCTGGAATGCAACGCGAAGGGAATATTTATGCAACAGTGGCGCATGCTCGGTTTCGATTTCATCGATTTCATGAGATGTCTGTACGGTCAACAGCGAAGCTACCTGCGCCAGGTGCGCATCCAGCATTTCGTCGAATTCCTCGCGCGCCTCGTGATAGGTAAAAGCAGCCGCACCAAGCCAGACCAGCGTGATCGCCGCCAATACCATGGCCAGCAGCCGTTGTTTGAGCGAAGCTCGTTGCCACATATCAGGCAGCCTTGTCGCGCGGCATCAGATAGCCAACGCCGCGGATGGTTTCGATCAGTTCAGGGGAAATCTTGCGGCGCAAGTGATGGATATGCACTTCCACGGCATTGCTTTCAACCTCTTCACCCCATGCATAAAGCTGTTCTTCGAGCTTGGCGCGCGAAAGAACTTTCCCCGCATTGAGCATGAATGCGTGCAGCACCGCGAATTCTTTGGGTGAGAGTTCAACCGGTTTATTCCGGTACAGTACGCGATGAGCGGCGGGATCAAGTGTGACTCCGGCATTCTGCAGCAAAGCATCAGACTTTCCGCTGGCGCGACGGATCAGCGCGCGCAGGCGCGCCGCCAGCTCCCCCATATCAAACGGTTTTACCAGATAGTCGTCCGCTCCGGCATCCAGCCCTTTGATACGGTCATCCACCGCATCCCTGGCGGTCAGAATCAGCACGGGTATCGGAACATTGCGGCTGCGCAGGCGGCGCAGGACCTCCAGCCCGGAAAGGCGCGGCAAGCCCAAATCCAGAACCACCGCCGAGTAAGGCTCGGTGGTGAGCGCCTGATCTGCGGAGACACCGTCTTTCATCCAGTCCACGGCATAGCCTGACTGCTTCAAACCAGCCTGAATCGCATCGCCCAGCAGGGCATCGTCTTCGACTACCAACACGCGCATTTTTTCACCTGAGCCGGACGAGCCGGAACCGAATTGTAGGTCGGGCTATGCCCGACATGGTGGGCATAGCCCACCCTACGGGTACTGTTAAACCGTAGCATTTATGAGCCATTAGCGATTTTAATCATCACCGTGCTGTCTGGTGGTCTGCGTCGCATCCGCGCCCGGCGTCATCAGCCCGGCGGCCGGATAGCCGGCCCAGAATGCCACGACAACAGCCAGCATTATGACACCCAGCCAGGCATAAGAGCGGCTGATACCTTGATCCGGGTGCGATTCAAACTGAGGTTGTCATTCAAGCGGCCATTCTGTCCTGATTCCAATAGCCGCCCCATTGCCCGTTTGCCCGATTCAGGCGCAAGGCCAGCATGTGATCGGCGTTTGCAGCGCAC
>Ga0315281_10005482_pt1 | contig 18145 bp, 15 predicted proteins | sample YL17G07_0_MG_FD_204540 | JGI IMG/M metagenome (GOLD analysis project Ga0315281, IMG submission 204540) | Sediment microbial communities from Yellowstone Lake, YNP, Wyoming, USA - YL17G07_0 | ecosystem: Environmental > Aquatic > Freshwater > Lake > Sediment | place: USA: Wyoming | collected...
TTTTTTACCAGTCCGTACGCTCCGGATCTGGTGGATGCCATTGACCCATACGTGCCAGCATACAAAATTGGCTCTGGCGACATTACCTGGCTGGAAATCATCGAGCACATCGCCGGAAAAAATAAACCCTATATCCTCGCAACTGGTGCGTCATCCATGAATGACGTGCAGCGAGCAGTGGAAGTGGCGCTGAAAGTGAACACGCAACTGGCTTTGCTGCAGTGCAATACCAATTACACGGCAAGCCTTGAAAACTTCAAATTCATTCAGCTGAATGTGCTGCGGACTTACCGGGAGATGTACCCGGATATTGTCTTGGGGCTGAGCGACCACACCCCCGGCCATGCAACAGTTCTGGGAGCAATTGCACTCGGTGCGCGCATCATCGAAAAGCATTTCACTGACGACACCGGCATGACAGGGCCGGATCACGCATTTTCGATGAACCCACAATCCTGGAGGGAGATGGTTGACCGTTCTCGCGAGCTTGAAAATAGCCTGGGTACAGGATGCAAAAAGGTAGAGCTTAATGAGAATGAAACCGTGATCCTGCAGCGCCGCTCCATTCGCATCAAGACAGATTTGCCACAGGGAACCACGCTTGCCCGTGACGATCTTTCGGTGTTGCGCCCTTGCCCAGACGATGCACTGCCTCCTTATGAAATGAGCAAAATTATTGGCAAACAATTAAGACGGTCAATCAAAGCGGGGGACCATCTTAGATGGAGCGACATCGAATAGGCATTGTTATTCCCGCTTTCAACGAGAGTGCGACAATTACCTCCATTGTGTCCGGCACCGTTCAATACGGTTCCCCAATTGTTGTGGATGACGGATCGACCGATGAGACGGGCATTTTGGCAATGGAAGCCGGGGCAGTAGTAATCAGGACGGCTACTAATCTCGGCTACGATCAAGCCCTTAACTTGGGTTTTGCCCACGCTGAAAAACTTGGTTGTGAGTATATTATTACCATAGACGCGGATGGACAGCATGATCCGACCATATTGAAATCGTTCATCCAGGCACTGGATGACGGAGCTGATGTGGTTGTCGGCACCCGGGATCGTCGCCAGCGGCTAGCCGAACACATATTTGCCTGGGTAGCATCGCCGAAATGGGGGATACGGGATCCGCTATGCGGAATAAAAGCTTACCGGATAGAGGCTTACAGGGAGCTTGGTTACTTTGACTCCTACGGCTCGATCGGAACGGAATTGGTAATTCATGCCGCAAAAAATGGCAAGAGCATTACGCAAATTGCAGTCATGACCCGCGACCGCGCCGATGCCTCTAGGTTTGGTTGGAGATTATCCGCAAACAAAAGAATATTGAGGGCTCTTTGGCGCGGGGTGTTCCCACGGGTAGGCAATTGATCCTTTCTATCAGCGTGGCGTCCCGAGGTCGACGTTGTCGAGGCAGCCAAAGTCTTACGAGCTTTTCGACAGCCTGACGAATCATAAAATGAACATACGGATTGATACACAACGATTTTTTTTGCGGCCATTGACACCTGATGATGCAAATGATCATTACCTTGGTTGGCTTCGTGACCAAACGGCGCAACAATTCATCGTCGCTGCCAAAGACACGCCCGATTTATTATCTTTGCGTCAATACATTGACCAAAAATCAGGCCGTTCGGATATTTTGTTTCTGGGGATATTCCTGCATGAAAATGGCCAACATCTGGGTAATATCAAATACGAACCAGTCAACGTGGCAGAAGGCTACGCAATCATGGGTATCCTAGTCGGCGATCCAGATTGGCGTGGTCAAGGAGTGGCTGCCGAGGTTTTGGATGCCTCCGCCCGGTGGTTGAAAGCACTCCGTGGTATTGACGAGATCGTGCTTGATGTCAAACGCGAGAACCGCGCAGCCATCCATGCTTACCAAAAGGCTGGTTTCAAAATTGAAGACACCAATCGCATTCAGTATGATCCCGTACAGAGCATCACAATGGTGCGGCGAACTAATGATGGATTAAGGATAAAAAAGTGTCGATAAAATCCCAGTTCAAAAAATTCTACAAGATCTGGCTGGAGCCGCCTGGTGTGCGCAAGTGGCGCGAACGCTCTCGGGAACCTGACCAACAGAAGTACTGGAATGGGCAGCCAGTCACTGCCCCACCCCTTGAAGCTACCTACTTCCGCAACCTTGGCCTTGAAGGGTTGACCATTACCCGCCGCGACGACAGCCGCGCTTGCGCGCTCGTCACGGGGGGTGCATCCTTTCCAATTCCTGAACTGCAACTGGGGGATTCAGTACAAATCGCAGTCACCGCAGATCGCTGGAATGTGGATTCATCGGTTCAATTCAGTATTGAAGGGCAGACTACGCGCCATGTGTCGCTGCACGAGGGGCGCTGGCTTGATGTGCGGCTTCCCGGACCCTCCGGCTCAGAAATTCTGAGGATCGAAACGTCGGAACCCCTGTGGGTGTCCTACCCGCGGGTGGTACGCAAACGGAATGTTACCCCCGAGTCAAAGCCCCGACATGTGATTGTGATGGTATTGGATGGTTTGGCCCGACGGCGATTTTCCGATCGACACCCGACCGACCCGGAACGATCCGTTACGCCAAATCTGGATCGGTTCTTCGCGGACGGTTTTGACGCACCGTTAGGTTTTTCGTCGTCCGAATGGACGCTTCCCACAACCGCCAGTTTCTTTACCGGCCAATACGCCAGCCGGCACCGGATGGTACATCCCACTTTGCCGATGGCCTACCAACCCGGACAGAAGCTTTTGGCCGAATGCTTTCAGGAAGCTGGATATCATACGCTCGGCTTCTCTGTCGGGAATAGGCTGACACCGGCGTTTGGCAGTAATCGCGGGTTTGATCGGTTCATTTATCACTGGGCACTGGAGGGCCGCAGTACTTTTGATTACGACCCATCCGTATGGATAAACGAAATCATAGGACATCTGGACACGCACCGGTCAGATGCAACCTTTACCTACGTTCACTTTCCCGATACACATCCGGCATGGAACTTGCCGCCACTGACGCGGGCTTTCAATCTGGCGCGTCGCGGTGACTCGACAGGCCACGACTTGGATCGTCTGGAATATAGCGAACTTGGGCGCGAACAGGGCGAGCAAATGCTGCTGCTGAGACTGCATGAATTTGACCGCGCAATCGAAAGCCTTCTTCGCTATATTAAATTGAATCTGCCTGAAGACACGCTGGTTGCGCTGACAGCAGATCATGGAACTCCCTGGCCGGATTTTCACGATAAACACACGCGCGACTGTCCTCCTCTGAATGAGTTTCGCACCGGTACTTTCATCCGCATGAAGGGGCCTGGCGTGATGAATCAGGTTTGTACAAGCCCGGTATCCCCCAATCTCGACTTGATGCCGACCTTGCTGTCTCTGGCCGGTATTGGAATGCCTGGGGCTACCGATGGAAAAAATCTATTTGGACCGGACGCATCGCGCTCATATGTAATTTCTGAATCAATATATCGCGGCATTTATGAGGTGGCGGTAAGCGATGCGCAGCAACAGTGGATAAAACGTTTCCCAATAGACGAGAAGACTTTCAAAATTACCGGCCCCGCGTTGTTTCAGGGTGGTTTCCCGAGCGGATGCAACGACTATAGCGCACCCAAAATCAGCGAAAATCCTGCATTTGATCAGGTTATCGCCGAACATATTCGCAGTGTTGGGCTGGTTTCGGATCAGGACAGTGTTTCGGTATGAAGGATAGTTTTGTTGATGTCATGCAGAGGCGTGTTGAATAAATTGAAGCACTTCAAGAAACCTTAGCCGATGCTGGATCACGAGCTTTCACGTCTACTGCTGTCTCTGGTTTTATTGCTGTTCTTCGCTCTTGGCGCAGGACACGTGTTCAATATTCTCCGATTGCCGCGAGTTGTCGGCGAGATATGCGCCGGGTTGCTATTAGGGCCGTCTTTCCTCGGCTATTTTGCTCCCGATCTTCACGCATGGATATTCAATGGATTTGCGGAGCAGGGAAAGCTGCTCTCGGTATTTTATTGGCTTGGACTTATCCTGTTGATGTTTACGGCGGGCTTCAAAATTTCAACCAATTTCAACAAGGGCGACCGGCTGCTACTCTTGATGCTTATTCTTGGTGGTATGGGCCTGCCTTTTCTGTTTGGTTTTTTCGCCTCGTCCTTGTTTCCAAACAGCGCCGTACCAAACCCGCTGGCTTTTTCTCTGGTGATCGCGATTGCATCTGCCGTGACTTCGATTCCGGTTCTAACGCGCATCTTCATGGATCTCGATATGCTGGCAAGCCGCTTTGCTCAGGCCGTGCTGACTGCAGCTGCCATTCAAGACCTGATTCTTTGGGTTGTGTTGTCGGTGGCTCTGGCGGTTCAACAGGGGCAAGGAGGCGGATCAAGCGGCATAGGCGACATAGGGCTAATTGTGTTGGGGACAATTGTTTTTGCCGCCTTTTCGATTCTCATGGTTCCCACGCTCTTGCGATTCTCAGGCCGCGTGGTGATCTCTCAGTCTCCGGAGGGCTCCTTGCTGGGATATACGCTGCTGGTCTGCCTGGTGTTGGTGAGTCTGGCTAGTGTGCTGCAGGTCAATATCGTGTTTGGTGCGTTACTTGCCGGCTTGGTCATCGGCCGCCTTCCGGTTTCAAAGCTGGAGCCGGTGAAACAGAACATCACAAATATTGCGATCTGGTTTTTCGTTCCGATATATTTTGCTCTCGTCGGGCTTCAAATGAACTTGCCAGCCAATTTCAATCCGACACTCATATTTGGCTTCTTGTTGGCATCTTCGCTGATTAAAATGACGAGCGTTGCTCTGTGCGTCAAATTTATGCGAGTCTCCTGGATCAAGGCTCTCGATTTTGGCATGACAATGAATGCCAGAGGCGGACCGGGAATAGTGCTGGACAGTCTCGCATATGCCGCCAAAATAATTGATGAAGCGCTGTTCATGGCGTTAGTCATGGCTTCCATTCTGACATCGCTCATGGCTGGCACTTGGCTGCGATGGAGGCGTTCTGCAATAGTCAGTTGAAGCGGTCACAATGCGCTGCGATAAATCGGTTGCATTTTATCCAATCAAAATATGGAGAGTGGGGAAAATGGTAGTTTGGTTAACAGGGCTGTCCGGGGCGGGAAAGACGACTATTGCAGAGGCGATAGTTCGCGTTGTCAAACCACACTTGCCGGAGCTGGTATTGGTCGATGGCGATGTGATTCGCGATCTTTTTGGCGCTGGGTTGGGATTTGACGAGGAGGCACGCAAACAGCAAATTGGTCGAATTCAGCGGCTAGCTTTGTTTCTGGCACGTCAAAACATTCCTGTGCTAGTGGCAGCCCTATATGCGAACCCAGACCTGCTGAATTGGAATCGCATCAATCTTCCCGGGTATTTCGAAATATATGTGGATACACCCTTGGTCACGGTGGAAGAGCGCGACACCAAGGGCCTATACTCCAAAGCGAGAGCTGGCGAGGTGCAACATGTGGTGGGAATTGATCTTCCTTGGCATGCCCCCGAGAGTCCGGATATGGTGGTACTTTCGACTGATAAAACACCGGAATCCATTGCGACAAAAATCATTCAGACAGTGCCGCGACTTGCGGCAGCGCTGGACGGCAGACTATGAGTAAGGGCGTGAACGTGACCTCAATCGTTATTGATCGTGATCAGTATCTGGAGCTGGAGAAAATCGGCCTCGGCGCATTTGCTCCGTTGACGGGTTTCATGAATGAAAAGCAATTTCTGTCGGTGGTTGAAAAAATGCGCCTGCCTTCCGGCGCGGTTTTTTCACTGCCCGTCATACTGGACATTGATGAGACAAGTGCAGAGACAATTCGCAACACCGATGTGGTTGACTTGATTTTTAATGGTGCGCTGGTTGGCCGCTTCAGGCCCAATGATTTTTTTGCCTGCGACCGCCGGGATGCTGCACGAAAAGTATATGGAACGGATGATCCCGCTCATCCGGGGGTAAAGCATTTTTACGAGCTTAAACCGGTTTTTGTAGGGGGAGAAGTTGAACTGCTACGGCGTGCCAACTTCGATATTTCCGCCGATGAATTGACGCCTGATGAAACAAAAAAGATTTTTCTGGATCGTGGATGGAAACGCGTAGTTGGTTTCCAGACCAGAAATGTGCCCCATCGTGCGCACGAGTACCTGCAACGCGTTGCTCTCGAACATGCCGATGGCCTGTTTGTGCAACCTCTGGTAGGTCGAAAACGTGCTGGCGACTACACGCCGGAGGCCATCATGCGCGGCTATCGTGCGTTGATAAGCAATTATTTTCCGCCACAACGTGTGGTGCTCGGTATCCTGTCGACGCTTATGCGTTATGCCGGTCCGCGCGAGGCTATATTTCACGCGATCATTCGGCGCAACTATGGATGTACGCACTTTATTGTTGGTCGCGACCACGCCGGGGTTGGCGATTGGTACGGACTTTATGACGCGCATGAACTGACCCGCCAATTCGACGGCGATTTGGGCATCGAGATCATGCGTCTCAAGGGCCCCTATCATTGCAGGAAATGCGACGGGATCGCCACCGAGAACACATGTGCGCATGTCGGCACTGATTTTGTGGAGCAAATAAGCGGAACCTACATGCGCAGCATACTTAGTAATGGAAACCATCCAGACCCGCATTTGATGCGACAGGAAGTGGTGGATGCCTTGAAAGGCATCCCGTGCTTTATAGAATAAATCCGGCACCGATGTGCTGGATGTTTCAAATGTCCGTGCGCCTCTTTACCCGAGCGGCGCCAGGAATTACAGTCAGTTGATTCAACAAGGAGCTTACATGCGGCATACGCGAATTGTTTGTACGATAGGCCCCAATAGTCTGAACGATTCCACTCTATTGGCTTTATACGATGCGGGTTTGAGTGTCGCTCGCCTGAATGGCTCACACGCGGACCTTGATTGGCACCGTAAAGCGATCAAGAAGATTCATGATGTTTTGCCTGACGTACCCATTCTGCTCGATATTCCCGGACGGAAAATACGTACCACGCAACTGCTGCATGAGCCGAGCTTTACGGTCGGCGATACCTTAATACTGACTACCGATACCAGTCACGACGGGACGAAAAAAGTCCCGGTTAATTACGGGAACCTGCATGCAGATCTTTCCGCAGGCAACTCAATCATGGCAGATGACGGCACCCTGCGTTTTACCGTTATAAAGATTGACGGGCCCGACATTCATTGCCGTGTCGAGACGTCCGGCCAGTTAAAGAGCCGAAAAGGCATCAATGTGCCCTTCGTCAGCCTGAATACACCACAAGTCACATCGCGCGATGAGCAGATGATCGCGTTTGCATGCGACAATAAAGTGGATTTTATTGGCTTGAGTTTTGTTGAGTCGGCGGCGCACATCATCGCGTTTCGCAACCTTATAAACAACAGTTGGCCTCGAATCGTGGCGAAGGTCGAAAACCAGGGCGGCATGGATCGTGTCCATGAAATCGTTGAAGCGGCTGATGCCATCATGATTGATCGTGGCGATCTCTCGGTTGAAACCAGCCTGTATGACGTCGCCATCAAGCAGAAACAGATCATCGAAGCTGCTCGTCGGCATGGCCGTCCGGTCATCGTTGCAACCGAGATGTTGCATACGATGATTCAAAACCCTTTTCCGACAAAAGCCGAAGTGACAGACATCTCCAATGCGGTGCTGGATGGATGTGCGGCAACGATGCTTTCGGGTGAAACCGCTATCGGTTCTTTCCCCCTGGAAGCCGTGGCTACAATGCGCAAGGTGATCGATGCGGCAGAAAGTCACTTACAATCCGAGCTGGAGAGAACCAACGTGTCGTGCGGAACCAGCGTACCGGAGGCCATGAGTTCTGTTATACCAACGCTTTGCCGTTCCCTGCCGATTACCAAGATTGTGGCTGTTACTCGCTCAGGGTATGCCGCACGCATGATAGCGGTTCATCGTTTACGTCAGCCGATATTGGCGGTAAGCGATGATGCCGCCGCAGCCCGCAGCTTCAACTTGATTGCAGGCACTACAGGTGTATTTAGTGATGTGTCTTTTTCCCGTAGCAGCGCCGATCACATCGTACATGTACTGAAGATGCTGTGGAAAAGAGAACTCATTTCGAATAGTGATGAGGTGCTGGTCACCGGAATAAGTTACCCGACACCCGGAAGCCGTATGAACACCATCCAGATTTACAATATTGGCGATCTTGCAAACACCCTCGCTTGGTCAGATGAGGACGAAAGTTCTTCATCCGCAACCCCGTAGTCGTGAGATCTGACTTGATACATTTGCTCGACAATGCGTTGCATGCAGCTCAGGCTGCCAGCGTGGAAATTCTCAAGATTTATTCGAGCGGCAAGATGGACGTTGCGCATAAGGGCGATGGAAGCCCTGTGACAAATGCCGACTTACGGGCACATGCCACGATCAATAAACTGCTGCAAGCCAGCGGCTTGCCGGTACTATCTGAAGAGGCGACGGTTCCGTTTGAGCAGCGCAGTGTTTGGCAACGCTTCTGGTTAGTCGATCCGCTAGACGGCACTAAAGATTTCATCGCTCACAATGATGAATTTACCGTGAATATTGCCCTTATTGAAAATGGAATCCCGTTAATTGGTGTGGTAGCTGCTCCCGCATTGAACAGGACATGGTACGCATCAAGCGGTGCCGGTGCCTGGCAAAATCATGCTGGTGCAAAATCGCAGATTAACGCTTTAGCTCCTTGGCCTGCCGAGCCGCGTATGTTTACCAGCCGTTTCCACGACGTTCCTGCATCGCTGGAATTTGGCCGCTTGAACGGCATAGTCCATTGTATTCCATCGGGCGCTTCGACCAAGCTGGCCAGAATTGCAGCAAGTGAAGCTGAATTTTATCCGCGCTTTGCCGGTACTTCGGAGTGGGATATCGCCGCCGGCGATGCCATACTGCGCGAAGCAGGCGGGTTGTTGCGGACCATTTCGGGTGACGTACCGAAGTACAACAAACCCAGTCTGAGAAATCCTTTCTTTGTGGCCTGGCGACAGCCAATGTGCTGGGAAAATATAAAATTACCGACAGATTGCTAGATGATCTTTGCAATATTCATGTTAAATATCCTTAAGGAATCCCCATGAAGAACCAGTTATCTTTGCGCGTTTTGAGCCGCAAATCGGAGAATGCAGTCACGCTATCCGAGGAGGGTAATGTAATAAACATTTTGCAAACGGACCGGCTGATCGTACAAGGGGCTGGTGTGACGCATGCGTGGCACGGACAGGACGGTGCTCACTACTTTCTGTTTGGTGACGTGGTCGGGATACGAAGAGCGGATGGCTCCTTGACCGACGCTGCAATGTTAAAGCTTGAAACTGCCTGTTTCGAAAACCCGGATCGGATCTGCGAGGTCGAGGGGAGATTTGTGATTGTCAAATCGACTACCGACGGAAGCTGCGAGGTTTGGACAGATCGCTTTGGACGAGTCGACATTTACTGGCAATCGATTGGCGGTGGCGTTGTATTGGCCACTGGCATGGATCTTCTACCGGTTGCCGAGTCAGGTGCCGCTCCGTCGAAGGTCGGGATCGCCCATGCGCTGACGGTGTACGGGAGCCGCCCGGCCAAGCAGCATACCTTGTATGAGGGCGTGCAGCGGCTTGGCGTAGATCAGGGCATCCGCGTCAATGGCGGTGCAGTCGAACTGTTATCCAGAAAGTTCAACCCACTACGCACTGGCAACTATGGTGAGCGCCAGAACCACGAATATGCTGATATCTTGCTTGAAGCTATTCGCGCAAGAGCATCGAAAGACGGCAACGTGGTTTATCTATCATCCGGCTGGGATTCGACCTCGATTCTTGCCTGCCTGGTACATCTGTTTGGCAACCGCAAGGTGCGTGCTGTGGTCGGCAGGATGCGATACGCGGATCGTAGCGGCGTAATCAATCAGTTTGAGATTGATCGTGCCACGGCCGTCGCTGAATATTTCGGGGTACCGCTTGATATCTGCGAAACTGATTACCGTACCAATGCACCTACAATACTGGAAAAGGTTCGGCCTCTTTTTCGCGCACAGCAATTCGCCAACGTAACGGGAATTGGACATTGGCTTTTGGCTGAACACGTAGCAAAAACCGCAAACGGTGACGAAACCATATTTACCGGCGAGATGAGTGATGGCGCACACAATCTTGGCTTCAGTCAATTCGTAACGATATTCCACCCTGCATCCCATGACTTCCGCGAATATAGCGACAAAATGGCCTCATACCTATTTGGGCCGACATTTCTTGGTCAAATATTAGAAAACAAGCACGAACAAGATCCTATCTGGCAGTTATTCAAACAACGTGCATCCGCAGTACAGCTTGATGGAATAGCGTCCGATCCTGCCAATCGTACCAAACAACTTTTGGCCAGCTTCTTTCTGCGAGGCGGGCGGATGCCATTCACCTCACTTTCGAACTCCAGGTTATTGACCGATGCCGGGAGAATTACCTACGCAGTCGAAATGGAGTTAACCTATTTGGAACAGGCAGGCAGGGAGGCAACGCCGGAGACGCTGTATGCATGGTATCTGCATTTGTACAACTCTTTTCACTGGCAAGGCGCGACTGTGGCAACTCTTGAGCACACTGCCTCTGCGCATGGTCTGCGATGCGCGAACCCATTCCATGACAGCGCCCTTATTGAATTTCTTTCAGCCATGCCCGAATCATGGGGGCGAGGCCTAGATCTGAAGCCGACGAAATACCCGCTCAAATGGATGCTGCAAAACAGAATTGATTATCCAATGCATCTACAGGTAGGGCCTCACGCATACCTCTACGATATTGATCCGTCTTTTAGCCATTCGGCAGAGATACTTTTCGCGTCTTCATTCTCGACTGTATTTAAGGAAACACTGGCCTCAAAATCCTTCCAGCAGAGACTTGATTCGGAGACTTTTGATCATGCATACGTTAATGGGATTATCAGCCGTTACTTGAAAAATGAAGAATTTCGTGGCCCTGAAATGAATGACCTTGGTGTGCTGGCGTGGCATTCAGCAGTCGGTTGTTATGGTAGTTGAGCAATCAGTTGCGGCAGCGGCTACCACAGCCTATGTGGACAAGCTGACTGCGGCTTCTATTGACAGTATGCTTGCTGCCGGTGTATTGCGCATTATCGTTCTTGATGCAATGAATAATCGACAACGAAAGCATGCAGCTACGCTTAAGATTAAGGGTGTGGAAGTTGAAGAGGCAGATTTCCTTGCAGCCCACTTAAAGAATATGGACGGTGAATCAGTTTATCTTGCCAGTTGGAGAGTAGCAGGTGAGATTGCTTTGGCGGCTTCACGCTTGATCATAGAGATGCAGCCTCTTTTGAAGAGGCTTAATACCAAATACCAAAGAGAAACCCTGCGCCTATTTCTTGCAAAGAATATCGTGTTAACCACACAGTTGTTCGTTATCCGCGTCCAAGTAGCACAAGCCCTGTCCCACCCCGCGCAAGCCAAGGTGTGGTTAGCTGAACCTGCCTATTTCAGTTCTGAACTTTTGGTAAAATATCTACCCAATACACAGCTGCACTTTTATCTGGCAGGCCCATCTCGCCTCTTGTTGTTGTTGAAAAAACTTACGGGGGACTACGCCAGGCATATCAAGCGTCTTTGGGGTTGGGGTCAGCCCATACAAAAACAGAAAAAATCTAATCCATCTGTGCTGATGATGCAAGAGGATACTATCCGCTTGGATAGATCATTGAGAGGGCAACTACATTGGTTGGACGTTAGCGGTAATCCGCCAGAGTTTGCTGCCTACATTGCAAATCTATCCCCTTTATATTCAGTCATTGATGGTGCTGCTGAACTTTCAAAATCTGGCTTGGCACTGATCCACCCGCCTACTGTTAGAGCAGCATGGAAGAAGAGAAAAATGTCGTCTTCTCTTCGGCAGCTGGCGCAAGACGGACGAGCGATTCGTTGGGCCGCTTTGTTGCAGCGTGATTTTGCAGGAACAGCCTCATTACTCTATGCATCGCAATTATTTAACGAAGCGGAGAGAATGGGTGCTTTGGTAACTTGGCTTAATGTTCGTGTATTTCTCACTCATCAATTATCTGCCGATCCGATACAACTAGTGGCTGAGGATCTGAACGTCCGGACCATAGCCTTTCAATATTCAAACATGGGGTCTCGTTCCCCCATAATGATGACTACGTCTGATTACTATGTGATTTTTTCAGAGATGTACAAAACTCTGTTTGAACATGATGGCATTGCGCCAAAAAAATGGGTTATAGGAGGCTATATCTATGACAGCATCGCTGATATTGTGCGTGATCGAGCGAGAACACATCGAGATGCATTGCGCAATAACGGAGCCGAATTTGTTGTCTGTTACTTTGATGAATCAGTCCAGCATGATCGATGGGGTCTGATTAGCAAAGACGAGCATCTTGCAGAACTCCATGTGCTGGCTAACGCGGTATTGGAAGACTCTTCGTTTGGCGTGGTAGTAAAGTCGCAGTTTATGAGGAACTCCCCTAGTCAGATGTATCCAACCGATGAATTGATTCGGGACGCGAAGGCGACTGGGCGTTTTCTTGAACTGAAGGAAGGGAAGCTTCGCAACGATGTTTATCCGACAGAGGCAGCGTTGGTAGCTGACCTGTGCATTAGTCAGAAATTTGGTGCCACGGCTGCGCTGGAAGCAGCACTCGCCGGGGTGCGGACGGTGCTTATAAATAAATTTGGGGCTAAAACACCTTGGGATCAATTGTACAGTAGTGCTGAAATTGAATTCGAGTCCATCGAGAGCCTCATGGCTGCAATTTCCGAGTTCCGCGCAGGCACTAAAGAGATAAATTCATTGGGCGATTGGAGTTCCATTCTCAACGAATTCGACCCGTTCAGGGACGGCAAGGCATCAATGCGTCTTTACAATCATGTAAAAGCATCGCTGTTGTAGCTACGCTTTAGAATCGGACATGAAAATTTGAATTGATTGACCAACCTTTTGCGGCGAAGATCCGTTGCAATTTTGTATAGACATGATGTTGCTTTGAATGCTGAGAAAACTTTATTGGGGAAGCACGTGGTTTCAGAGATGGTTTTTGATATTGGAATACAAGCGATTGCCTATCGACTTGGGGGGCAACTCGAGACTGGCGCCGATCTAATTCGAGACAATCCAGACTGGAAACTCGCAGAAATAGAAGCAAAAACGGGAGTAAAGACGCGGCATATAGCCGCGCTGAGCGAAACGGCTGCCGACATGGCAGCGAGTGCTGCCAGGGATCTGTTTGATCGCGGCATCAATCCGGCTGAGGTGAATGCCCTGATTTTTGTTTCACAGTCGCCGGATTACATCCTTCCGACAACCGCGTGTTTACTTCAAAATAGGCTTGGTTTGAAAACCAGCTGCATGGCATTCGATATTAATCTGGGCTGCTCGGGGTTTGTGCATGGTTTGGGGGTAAGTATTGCATTGATTAATTCATGCCTTGCCAATAAGGTGCTTTTGCTTTGTGGTGACACTTATACTCGCTACATTGGAAAGAATGACAGAACCTGTCGTCCAATATTCAGTGATGGGGCAGCAGCAGCACTCATCGCAAGAGGAAATCAGGTATCAAGCGGTCCATTTGTATTTGGATCGGATGGCTCAGGCGGGCAGAATTTGATTGTTAAAGGTAGCGGTGCTCGCCATGAAGAATGCCAAACACCTAGCTCAAGATCCAATCTTTACATGAATGGCCCACAAGTTTTCATGTTCACAATGTCTTCAGTTCCGAAGGTTGTGAGTAAGATCCTGGAAGAGTGCGGTACTCGGCTGGAAGATGTCGATCTGTTTATTTTTCATCAAGCTAGTGCGCTTGTCTTGGAAAATATTGGCAGACAGCTTAAACTGCCCTCCGAAAAGCTTTACTCCAATTTGGAAAATATCGGAAATACTGTATCTGCCACTATCCCTATTGCCCTCTCGAATGCCGTCCGCGATGGGCGGCTCCATCCCGGACAGACAGTGCTTATCTGCGGATTTGGGGTCGGGTATTCGTGGGCCGGCGCGCTGGTTAGATGGGGTGACGTGAACGATAAGACCGACCAGCCTAATGAAGCTAGGCAGGTCGGTGTGCCCCATGTAGCGAGAGTCATATCGGCACAAGACGTTCTCACTGAAAATTCACTGAATATCTGTGCTTCCATTTCGGTCTTGAATAAGCCTGGAACATAAATAATAGGATTTCACATGATGGATGTCGGAATTGATCACATGGCCACATATGTGCCAAACCAGTACCTGTCCCTGAAAGACTTGGCATTGGCTAGAAATGTGGACGAAAATAAGTTTCTTGTCGGTATTGGAATTGAAGAAATGGCGGTTCCTTTGCCATCGGAAGATGCTGTCGTCTTGGCTGCTAATGCGGGCTATCGTGCTCTAAAAGAAGCTGGCGTATCGCCAAGTGATATAGGGCTACTCATTGTTGGTACTGAAAGCGCCGAGGATAAAGCCAAACCAACAGCTACTCATGTGCACTCCTTGTTAGGCATCTCCGAGGCGTGTCGGGTTTATGACATCATCCATGCGTGTGCAGGAGCATCCTATGCGCTGGTGTCAGCGTTAGATTGGGTTCGTAGCAGTAGCAGCCACAAGTATGCTCTCGTCATTGCAACCGATATTGCTCGGTATGGTATAGGTACCCCAGGAGAGCCTACACAGGGTGCTGGTGCGGTAGCCATGCTGGTTAGCAAAGCCCCAAGGTTGATCAAATTGGAAGAGCTCAGCACGTATAGTAGCAGCGTGTATGATTTTTGGAAGCCGATGGATCAGCCTTACCCGATTGTTAAAGGCGTTTACTCTGTACAGTGTTATTTGAAAGCAGTTTCAGCTTGTTTCAAACAGATCGAGATCAACAGAAATTTCGCATTTATTTACCATACGCCTTACCCCAAACTAGTGGAAAAGGCTCATGCCGAAGTTGTTTCTTTGATGGGTGGCGAAAGCGATTGGAAAGATCATTATAAGGATAAGGTCTTGGTCTCCAACAAGTATCCGTCGAAGATTGGAAATACCTATACCGCCGGCCTGTGGCTTTCTCTCGTAAGCTTTCTTGAAGTCGCTTACGAAGATGCGATTGCGCAGGGTGTAAATCCGGCAAGCGCGATCGAACGGCACGAGGGAATCTATATGTTCTCTTACGGTTCTGGCAGCGGCGCGGTTTTGATGCGGGGCGAATTGGCGGATTCGTGGCCAAGCATGGTTGGACTATTCCGGGTAAGGCATGCATTGGAGCAGCGACGACGCTTGACAGTGCATGAATACGAGCAGATGTTGCAAAATGATGCATTACTGCCGGAAGCTAACGCATTGGGTAGTAGTCGCTTTCGATACAGTGGGGTCAAAAATTCGGAAAGGCAATACTTGCGGATAAATGAATTAAAACAATTTGAAATATAAGGAGTTTTTTGTATGGCCTACGATGACTTTGAAGTGGGTTTCAAGGGTAGTTACTGCAAGCCGGTAACATCGGAAGACAATGCATTGTTCGGCGAAATCAGCGGAGATCTTAACCCTATCCACTTTCAGGATGAGGTCGCGAAAAAACTGGGGTTCGAGCGCAGAATCAGTAATGGTTTTGTAACCGAAAGCAGAATCGCTGCAGCATTGGTCGAAACTTTCGGATCGGACAGGACTGTGGTACTGGCGTTGGAAAAGAACACTCGATTCCTGCATCCGGTTTACATGGATGATGAAATTACTGCGACTGTTGAAGTAATTGGCAAAATAGATGCCTTGCGTGCTTTGAAAATAAGAGCTGCATGTTTCAATCAAGACCGTCGGCAAGTTATTTCGACTACGATGGTTATAAAGCTGCTCTCCTGCTAGTAGCCTTCGTCGGGAAGAATTGGGTAATATTTGACAAGCTTCACAATCGGAGAAATGGAATATGGTTACGAAAACAAAAAAAGAAATTATTGAAATTATTAAAACGGCTCTGGATGCGAGTGATCAGGAGATTACTATAAGCACATCAGCGACAACTGTTCCTCAATGGGATTCATTGGGTCAAATAAATATCATTGTGGCTCTGGATAAGGCTTTTGAGGGAAAGGTGGGTGAGCTTGAGGAAATGGCGACTGCTGGATCCGTTGCGAGAATCGTGGAAATCTTGACAAGCATTGGGCTAGTCGATAAAGCCTGATAATTATCGATGCTCAAGAACGTAATCAAAAAAGCGCTGTTTGAAGTTGGAGTGAAACGGGGCGATACAGTCCTTGTACACGCAGATGCAAGCGCGGTCATCAAATTGCTTGGCGATGACAATTGGGATAATGCACTTGTACTTCTTAAGACATCCATTGTTGAGGTTTTGGGGGAAGAGGGAACTCTGATAGTGCCAACTTTCAATTGGGACTTCTGCAGGGGTATACCTTACGACGCGATAAAATCTCCGTCGAAGCTCGGTCTTTTTTCCAATTACATTTTGAGGCGCCCGGAAGCGATTAGGTCAGTTCATCCGATGTTCTCATTTGCAGGTATCGGGCCTCAGGCAGAATCACTGTTCAATGGCATAAGCAAGTCGTCGTTTGGTCACGAAAGCGTTTTCGATCGCTTGATGAAGAAAAATGCCAGATTAGTATTTTTGAATACCGGTTTTTTTGTCTGCACCTTTGTTCACCATGTTGAGCACATGCGTGCTGTGCCTTACCGCTATACAAAGCATTTTACCGGTCAGCTAACTATAAAAAATGAGACGTACATTGATACTTTTGAATTCTATGTTCGGGATGAAAAGCTGGCTGTGAATTCATATCCCACCCGCCTAGGTGATCGGATGCTTGAAAAAGGGCTGTTGCAATCGTCGGATCTTGGCCGAGGCAAGGTGCTGTCTGCAACCTGCGGCGATGTCTATAACGAGGCGGTCTCTGCATTGGAGGAAGATTCATACTTCCTACTGCTACATCCACCGACTGCAATATGTAGCAATATTGCCTGAAAAGTTGCAAAGTCAGGTTCAGGCAGCGAGATTTGCAGAATGGAAGAGGGCAAAATGGAATCTGGATTGAAGGCTTCGTTGCAAGATGAGACGATCCTTGGCAGCAAGATGTTTGATCTCGCGAAAGCTCTTTATCCTATTACGCGCAGCATCACCGGTAATGGCGTTCGACGTACGCACGACATACTGCGATCAGTTATACCCGGCCTGATAACCCACGAGATTGCTAGTGGAGAGCGCTGCTTCGATTGGATTATTCCAGACGAATGGAATATCAAGTCTGCCTACATAGAAGGGATGGACGGTCGACGTGTTGTCGATTTCAATGATTGCAATCTTCATGTCGTCATGTATTCAGAGCCAATCGACAGAATCGTCACGCGGGCAGAGCTCGAAGCTCATCTTTTCTCGCGGCCTGATATGCCGGATGCCATTCCTTACGTAACATCCTATTTTAAGAGGACGTGGGGTTTCTGCGTTTCGGAAAATCAGCGCAAGAGCCTCATGGACGATCAATACCGGGTTGTTATCAACTCAACCCTAGAGCCTGGCAGTCTCTCTTATGCAGATATTGTCTTCCCTGGGAGGTTCGCTGAGGAAGTACTGATTTCCACATACACGTGCCATCCGTCCATGGGAAACAACGAGGTTTCCGGAATGGTGGTGGCGGCATTCCTAGGCCGTTGGCTCGCAGGCCTTACAGACCGAAGGTATACGTACCGTCTGGTATTTGTGCCGGAAACTATCGGAGCCATCGCCTACCTCAGTCGACACCTCGCAGAGATGAAAGCGAAGACAGTGGCCGGTTTTGTCATCACTTGCGTTGGTGACGATGGCGACTATTCTTACATGCCATCTCGGCGAGGCAACACGTTAGCGGATAGGGCTGCTGTCCACGCGCTGAAACATGTTATCAAGAAAGGCTTTCGAACCTATTCGTTTCTGGAGCGCGGTTCTGACGAACGTCAATACTGCGCCCCCGGCGTTGATCTGCCCGTATGTTCAATTATGCGCACCAAATATGGAGTGTATCCTCAATATCATACGTCTCTCGATAACCTGGAATTTATTTCTGCCGAAGGGTTATACGGGGGGTTCGCCGCCAATCGAGCCTGCCTTGCGAGTCTTGAAGTAAACGAGATATTCCATGCCACTACTATTGGCGAACCATGGCTATCCCCACGCAATCTCCGCCCGCAACTCGAACATGGCACAG
>Ga0315281_10005483_pt1 | contig 18143 bp, 15 predicted proteins | sample YL17G07_0_MG_FD_204540 | JGI IMG/M metagenome (GOLD analysis project Ga0315281, IMG submission 204540) | Sediment microbial communities from Yellowstone Lake, YNP, Wyoming, USA - YL17G07_0 | ecosystem: Environmental > Aquatic > Freshwater > Lake > Sediment | place: USA: Wyoming | collected...
CGCGGGCAAATCCGCCGATATGAAGATTTACGACGGCGCCGGCCACGCTTTTGAGAATCCCAACAACAAGGCCGGCTATCGCGCCGAAGCCGCCGCGGACGCCTGGAAACGCATGGTGGAGTTCTTCGACAAAATGTTAAAGTAGGGCCGATCCCGCAGAGCGAGACGTCGGCCTCATTGGGCGGGGTGAGACCCACGCCTGCGCACGCAAAACCTTCACAACAAGGAGAGCACTCCTTGGCAACCGAACGGTACGAAGAATCGCTTCTGGAGTTTTTGATCTCAGCACTCTTCGCTCGCGTGGGCGAGCCCGGGACCTTGACAGGTCAAGGAAAGCCGGCTCGCTTTGAGATCAAGAAGAGTCTGGGAGGAGGAACCTGCGCGGCTTCTTCCAGTCTGGAGTACGCGCTTCCCTCCGGGCGTAAACTCTCGCACGTTTCCGACATTCTGATTAGTCTGCCCGGCGGGAAAAACCTGGCGGTCGAACTCCAGTGGGCCACCGACCTCAGCGATCAACTCAAAGCCCGAGCTTACGACGCGCTGCATCAGAAGCAGGCACTGGGTACGAACTTGACGGCATTCCTAATCTACTTGCGCGCGGGCCTGGGAGGCCTGAGCGCCGAGCAGGCTCGCGAGATTTGCTACCCCTTCGACCAGTTCATCGCCCTCGAACACCAGGACCCGCAGAATCCCGCCATTTGGGTCCCCATCCTCGACCGCCTTGAGGCGGAAATCGCATCGCGCTAAATAGCAACTGAGAAGAAGCGGGTCCGGCCCTCTCCCTCGGGGAGAGGGTGTCCGTCAGCCGACGGACGGGCGAGGTCGAGGTCAAAACCTGCGGAACAGCAGCGCTTTCTTCACTTCCCCGATGGCGCGGGTGATATTGATTTCGCGGGGGCAGGCTTCGACGCAATTGAAGATGGTGCGGCAGCGCCAGACGCCGTCGGCGGCGCCGAGAATCGCCAGGCGCTCGTCTCCGCCTTCATCGCGGCTGTCGAAGATGAAGCGGTGGGCGTTGACAATGGCGGCGGGGCCCACGTAATCCTCGTTCGCCCAGAACGACGGGCAGGACGTGGTGCACGCGCCGCAGAGGATGCACTTGGTCGTATCCTCAAAGGTCTCGCGGTCCTCAATGGTTTGCAGCCGCTCTTTTTCCGGTTCCGGCGTGTGGGTGATGAGGTAGGGTTTGACCTTGCGGAATTTCTCGAAGAAAGCTTCCATATCCACGAGCAGGTCCTTGATGACGCGGAACCCGCGCATCGGCTCGACGGTGATTTTGCTGCCGAGATTCTGGAGCAGGACCTTGCACGCCAGCGTGTTCGCGCCGTTAATCAGCATCGCATCGGAGCCGCAGATGCCGTGCGCGCACGAGCGGCGGAAAGTGAGCGTGCCGTCGAGGTACCACTTGACGTAGTTGAGCGCGTCAAGCAGCCGGTCCGTCGGCTCCGCCTCGATTGGGTATTCGCCCCACCACGGCTGCGGGCTTTTCTCGGGATTGAACCTTCGGATTTTGAGGGTGACCTTCATGGAGCAAGCTCCTAGGTGCTAGGTGCTGGGGACTAGGGACTGGGGCCTCCAAAGATAAGCGGTTACCCCAGAACCTAGAACCCAGCACCCAGCCCCCGCTCTTCAGTATTTTCTTTCCTTCGGCTGAAACTTTGTAATCGTCACCGGCTTGAACTTGAATGCAATCCCCTGGGGCGTCTTGTAAGCCAGCGTGTGTTTCAGCCAGTTGATATCGTCGCGCTTGGGAAAATCCTCGCGCGAGTGCGCGCCGCGGCTCTCCTCGCGCGCGAGCGCGCTTTCCACCAGCGCTTCCGCAAGATCAAGGAGGTTTTCGAGCTCGACCACTTCGAGCACTTCGGTGTTGTACTTGCTGCCGCGGTCTTCGATTTTCACTTGCGCAAATCGCTCCCGGAGCTCGACGAGCTTCTCCTTCACGGCCGTGAGTGATTTGGCGTCGCGAAACACCGAAGCCTTCTCCATCATCTCGTCCTGGAGCGCGTCGCGGATCTGCGCGGCGCGTTCCTTGCCGCTTCCGGCCAACAAGCGGGCGATTTGATCCTTGGCGCGTTCATCGGGATTCGCAGGCAGAGGCGCCCAATCGTTTTCCTTCACAAATTTCGAGGCATGCCGCGCCCCGCGCCGCCCGTACACAAGAATGTCCACAAGCGAATTTGTGCCCAGGCGGTTCGCGCCGTGCACGGAAACGCAAGCAGCCTCGCCCGCCGCGTAGTAGCCATGCAGTGGCGTGTTCTTCTCGTCAGTGATGACCCGCCCGTCGGTGTCGGTGGGAATCCCGCCCATGGCGTAGTGGGCGGTGGGTTGCACCGGCACAGGCTCCTTCTTGGGCTCGATACCCAGATACGTGCGCACGAAGTCGGTGACGTCAGGCAGTTTCTTGTCGTGAACTTCGGCCGAGAGATGCGTCAGGTCGAGATGCAGATAGTTCTTACCATCGATGCCATTGCCATCACGAATCTCGCGATACATGGCGCGTGAAACCATGTCGCGCGGCGCGAGGTCGAGCAGCGTCGGCGCATAGCGTTCCATGAATCGTTCGCCGGTACGGTTGCGCAGGATGCCGCCCTCACCGCGCGCCGCCTCACTGAGCAGGATTCCCATCTTGTAAATACCCGTGGGATGGAATTGGAAGAATTCCATGTCCTCAAGCGGGAGTCCCGCGCGCAGCGCCACCGCCATGCCGTCGCCGGTGAGCGAGTGCGCGTTCGACGTGACGCGGAACATCCGCCCGCAGCCGCCCGTCGCGTCGAGCACCGCCTTGGCGTGGAAGACGTGCAGCTCGCCTGTGGCGATGCAATACGCCACCACACCCGCACAACGCCCATCGCTGACTAGCAGGTCGAGCAGGTGATATTCATTGAAGAAATGCACTTGATTCTTAATACATTGCTGGTAGAGGGTCTGCAAAATCATGTGGCCGGTGCGATCGGCGGCGTAGCACGACCTGCGCACGGGGCCCTTGCCGAATTCCTTCGTGTGCCCACCGAAGGGGCGCTGGGCGATTTTTCCGTCTTCGGTGCGGCTGAACGGCAAGCCCCAGTGCTCCAGTTCGTAAACGGTCTCGATGGCCTCGCGGCAGAGGATTTCGACCGCATCCTGGTCAGCGAGATAGTCGCCGCCCTTGATGGTGTCGAACATGTGCCATTCCCAGTGGTCCTCTTCGTGATTGCCCAGCGCCGCGCCAATGCCTCCCTGCGCCGTCCCCGTGTGTGAGCGCGTCGGATAAAGCTTGCTGATCACCGCGACGCGCCCGTGCGCTGACAGGTTTAACCCCGCCATCAGGCCCGCCCCGCCGGCGCCGACCACAACCGCATCGAATTTATGAATCATGACCTAGTCCGTTCCGAAACTCGAAAATCGAAATCCGTGCAATGGACCCCTGTTGGGCTTACCGAGTTTCGATTTTCGAGTTTCGAATTTCGTCTTTGCCCCTCACGGCGTGGCCACAGGCTGAAACGTGAATATCACCATCGACCCCAGCGCCAGAATGATGAAGCTCAGCACGTAAAGCGAGGCCAGCGAAACCAGCCGCCAGCCGCGAGCCGAAATGTAATCGTCCACGAGCGTCCGTATACCATTCACGCCGTGAATCATCGCCAACCACAGCATCACCAGATCGTACGTCCGCCAGAACGGCGTCGCGAAGCGCTTCGCCACGAACGCGTAGTTGATCACCTCAATGTTATTGATGATGTGCATGATCGTGAGGTGGCCGAGCGCCATGAAGAGCAGCACGACGCCCGAAATGCGCATGAAGAGCCACGCGTAAAGTTCCAACCCGCTGTCCGGCCTTGGCCGTCCTGCGATGCTCATGCCTGCCCCCTATTTCACCACCCACTCCAACATATAGATCGCCGTGGGAATGAAGATCACGGCAAACGTCGTCGCCATCGCGTAGGTCCACTTGCGATGTGCCGCCGTCGTCTCCGGCCAGAAATCGATGATGATGATGCGCACGCCGTTCAGTGCGTGGAAAAGCACCATGCCCGCGAGCACCACTTCGCCGACACGGAAGAAGGGCATCTGGTAAAGCGCCATCGCCTTGTTGTAAAGCTTGGGGCCCCAGCCGATGAACGCCGTGTCGATGATGTGGACGAGAAGAAACAGGAACACGCCCACGCCCGTCACGCGATGAAAGATCCAGGCCCACTGCCCGGCGCGGCCCCTGTAGGTCAGATACTCATGAAGCTTGACCATGGCTCTTCGCTCTCCTGATTTGCGGCTGCCAAAATCGGCCGACCGATTGCCCTTTGTCTTGCCCTGAATTGCCCGGCCTTTCAGAAAACCCCGCAAGCATTATAGTGGTAAGACCGGCCAACCGGAAAGCCGCTAATCCGTTTTGCCCGCCGGTTTCTTGACCCTTCAATTCTTGTATTCTGTCAAGTTCCCCTGTTCGCAATTGACGGATTGCGCAGAATGAAATATGTTAGACCGTTCTCCAAGGCACCCCTCGCCAGGCGGCCCGGCGCACGCATCGGACCGGGACGCTTGATGGTTCCTCGAACGCAGGCCTGCAAGCCCTCCAGGACCCGCACTCTGGAAGTCTCATGGAGTACATGACCCATGCAACAGTTATCCCATGATGTCCTGATTTTCGGTACGGGACTGGCCGGGCTGCGTGCCGCCGTCGAAATTTGCATCCGAACCCAAGGCGCCGCGAGCATCGGCATCATTTCCAAGGTTCAGGTGATGCGCTCGCATTCTGTCTGTGCGGAAGGCGGCACCGCCGCGGTGATGCGTCCCGAAGAAGGGGACAGCCTCGGGCTGCACTCCTGGGATACCGTGAAAGGGGCGGATTTTCTCGCGGACCAAGACGTCGTGGACCGTTTTGTAAAGACCTCGCCGGACGAAATCCGGTTGCTCGAGCACTGGGGGTGCCCGTGGTCGCGCCGTGACGATGGGCGCATCATGCAGCGGCCGTTTGGCGGGCACTCTTTCCCGCGCGCCTGCATGGCTGCCGACAAGACCGGCTTCTTCGAGATGCAAGCCCTCTACGACACGCTCCTCAAGTACCCGAACTTCACCCGCTACGACGAATGCTTCGCCACTTCGCTGCTCCTGGACGCCGGGCGCTTCGCCGGGCTCACTCTCATCGATGCGCCGAAGGGCGAGTTCTACGTGCTGCGCGGCAAGGCGTTGTTGATCGCCTCAGGAGGCCTGGGGAACCTCTACGGGTTCACGACCTACTCTCAGACGGTCACGGGCGATGGGCAGGCACTCGCTTACCGCGCGGGTCTGGCGCTGGAGGACCCGGAGTTCTTGCAGTTCCATCCCACGGGCCTCGTGCCCTCGGGCATCCTGATGACGGAAGGCTGCCGCGGCGAGGGCGGCTACCTGCGCAATAACAAAGGCGAACGCTTCATGGAGAAGTACGCACCCAAAATGATGGAACTCGCGCCGCGCGACATCGTTTCGCGATCGGAGATGACGGAAATCCTGGAAGGCCGCGGCTTCCCCGGTCCCGAGGGACTCGACTACATCCAGCTCGACATGACTCACCTGGGAGCCGAGAAGATCAACAAGCGCCTGCCGCTGATTCGCGAAGTCTGCATGAAGTTCCTGGGGATTGATCCCATCACTACGCCCATCCCCATCCGGCCCGTGGCGCACTACTCGATGGGCGGCATCGAAGCCGACATCGACGGCCGCACCAAGGTTGAGAATATCTGGGCCGCCGGCGAAGTGGCCTGCCACTCGATGCATGGCGCCAACCGCCTGGGATGCAACTCCACCGCCGAATGCCTGGTGTGGGGAGGAATCACTGGCCATGAGATCGCCAAATTCCTTAAGCAAAATCCCGCTCTGAGCGACATGCCGGAGAGCCAGGCGCAAGACGAAGAGAAACGGATCTTTGACGGCCTGCTCCAAAAGAGCGGCCCGGAAAGTCCCGCGCTCATCCGCCGCGAGCTGCGCACGTTGATGGACAAGCACGCCGGCGTCTATCGCACCGGCGAATCGATGAGGGAAGGCCTGGATAAGATCGGGGAGCTCAAGCGGCGTTTCCGGCAGATCGGGATCCAGGACAAGAGCCGGGTCTACAACACGAACCTGATTCAGACGCTCGAGACCGAAAACATGCTCGACCTGGCGGAGGTGCTGCTTTTCGCGGGCCTGGCGCGCGAGGAATCGCGCGGGGCGCACGCGCGGACGGACTTTGCCAAGCGCGATGACGATAATTTCCAGGCTCACTCGATGGTTTACTTCCTCGGTGACAAACCGAGACTGGGCTACAAGCCCGTGACCATCACCAACTGGAAGCCGGTGGAGAGAAAGTACTGATAATTCCTGATTGACGATTTGCGGCGCTCGGGCGCCGAGAAACTCGAAAATGGCCGAGGAAGACGCGGCGCCGAGTTTCAAATTTCCAGTTTCCGTCTTTCTCGAAGGAGGCCGTCATGGCCGAACTTGAAAGGCACGACAATCGGCTCGGAATCTGGGGATGGCTGGGAGGCGGCCGCTGGGGGATCGAGCGCTACGCCTACATCCTGCATCGCCTCACTGGCCTGGGGATTCTGTCCTATTTCCTGATGCACGTTGTGGTGACGAGCCTGCGTGCCAAGGGCATCTACCTGTGGGTCGAGGGCGGATTCTTCCACCAGCCGATTTTCAAGGTCGGCGAGTTCCTGGTTTTCGCGGCCTTCGCTTACCACGCGATGAACGGCGTCCGGCTGGTGCTGGTGGAACTCGGCTTCGCGGTTGGCAAGCCCATCGAGCCGATTTATCCCTACAAAACATCGCTCAACGTCCAGCGACCTCTGCTGATTGTGATGATGATTCTCGCGGCGATATTTCTCGCGGCGGGCGGCTATGAATTTCTGGGGCTCACGAAGTAGGAGGAGAGATGCGCGAAACCAAGTTCTGGACCTGGCACATGGCAGCGGGAGTGGTGATCCTCTTTCTGCTCGGCCTCCACATGCTCATCATGCACCTGGGCGGAATCACGCAGTTGTATGCCCCGCACGGCGGCGAGGCAGTCTCGAAAACCAACAGCCTGTTCCGCGATGGCCGGATGTTCTTTACCGTCAGCTACATCCTTCTCCTCGGAGTGGCGCTGTATCACGGGCTCTACGGCCTGCGGACCATTCTCTTCGAGCTGACCTTGAAGCCCGCCGTCGAAAAGGCGATTAGCGCCGTGCTGCTGGTGCTGGGACTGGGACTCTTTGGGCTGGGCACCTGGGCGGCCATCACCGTGCACGCCATCGCCAACATAGCGGTGAGGGGGTAACGATGGAAAGCAGCAAAGTTCTGCGGGAAGTCAACTTTCACGTTACACGATACAATCCGCAAAGCGATCGCGCGCCGTACATCAAGGTCTACCGCATTCCCGTGCGCGAAGGCATGACGGTGCTCGACGGCCTGCACTACATCAAGGAGAATCTCGATCCCTCACTCGCCTGGCGCTACTCCTGCCGGATGGGTATCTGTGGTTCGTGTGGAATGCTGCTGAACGGCCAGCCGACGCTCGCCTGCAACACTCAGATCCTGCACATTGCCGATACCGACCTCACCGTGGCGCCGCTGCCCAATTTCGAAATTATCCGCGACCTGGTCCCCGATCTCGCCATCATGTTTGACAAGCATCGCTCGTTGAAGCCGCATATCGTGCGCGCCGAGGAAACGGCGCTCAACGATCCGGCGGGCGAGTTCTACCAGTCGCCGGAGCAGCTCGAGGCGTATCTCCAGTTCGCCTATTGCATCAAGTGCGGCTGCTGCATGGCCGCCTGCCCGACGCTCGCCACCGACTTGCGCTATTTCGGCCCTATGCCGCTCTCCGCCGCGCAGCGCTATAACGAGGATTCTCGCGACGACGGCCGGCGCGAACGCAATCAGCAGACGGGCAGCGCGCCCGGCGCGTTTCGTTGCCACTACGCCGGCGAATGCTCGCGCGTCTGCCCCAAGGGCGTCGATCCCGCCAAGGCGATCCAGCACCTAAAGCGCCGCCTGGTGCTCGATTATCTCCACCTCGCCCGCCGTAAGAAGCCTTGTGAGAAACTCCGCGGCCCGGGCCAGGGCAAACCCCTTCCCAATATCCCCGCTGCGCCAGCCAAGACGGTGTGAAGTTTTGGCACGACTGACTCGGCCGTGTTCTCGCGTGGGGCGCCCGTGCCGCGTCAATCCAAAACTGAAAATGGCTCAGGCGGGCAGGCTCCAGCCTTTGGCGCCGAGGTTGTCGGCGGCGAGGACGTGGGGTTGCGACCGGACGCCCTGCTTGGCGAGCAGGTTGCGAATCGCTTCGCCGACGGCCACGCCGTCGCCGCGCACGAAGGCAAGGACGGCCGGCCCGGCGCCGCTCAGGCAGATGCCCAACAGGTCAGGATGGTTGAAGCTGAGAACGTCGCCCAGGCCCGGAATCAGCGAGGCGCGATGCGGCTGATGCCAGCGATCGTCAAAGAAGACGCGGTGAAAATCCGCCTTGCCGGAGAAGAGTTGCGCGGCCAGCGCCACGGCGCGCTGCAGGTTGTGCACGGCGTCGGCGCGCGAATACTGGCCGGGCAAGACCTGGCGCGCCTTCTCCGTAGGCATGGCGTAATCGGGAATCACGAGCACCAACTTGAGCGTGTCGGGGACCGGACAGGAATAGGAGAGCACCCTCTCGCCTTGCTGGAGAGAAATCGTGAAGCCGCCGTGCCAGGCGGCCGCAACGTTGTCGGGATGGCCTTCGAGCTTGGTGGCGAGCGAAATCAACTGCTCGTCGAAAAGCGTGGTGTCGGCCAGCCAGTGGCAGGCCGCGAGCGAGCCGACGATTGCCGCGGCGCTCGACCCGAGTCCCACGCCCACCGGGATTTGATTGTCGATCTCCAGGTCAAAACCGTTGGGCGTGCGCCAGCTGTCGAGTGTCTGGCGGATGGTGCGGGCTATCAGGTTGGTCTCGTCAGAAGGAATGCGCTCCGCCGTCACGCCGCGATAGATGACGCTGACTTTCCGATCGGCGCGGGGCGTGACGTGGATATCGAGATAGAGATTGAGCGCCAACGCCGCGCAATCAAATGCGCAGCCCAGGTTCGCGCTCGTCGCCGGCACGCGCACCGAAATCCGCTGGGGCATAGTCAACCCTGGCCGAAAGCCGCCAAAGGTCAGGATACTCGAAGGGGTATTCCGCCCGCAATGGCTGGAACCAGGAGGATCTCGTCGCCATCCTGGAAGGCGTACTTCACGCCACCCAGAAAGCGAATGTCTTCGTCGTTCACGTAGATGTTGACGAAGCGCTGAGGCGTGCCGTCGGCCGCGCACAACGCCTGCTTAATGCCGGGATATTTTTCGTCGAGCCCGTTGAAGAGTTCCGCAAGATTGCCGGCCGCGGTCTCGACACTCTCCGCGCCGTTGGTGAATTTCCGGAGCGGCGGGGGAATCCGAATGATGATGGACAAGGGCACCTCCCCAGAAAAACCAAGAACAAATCAAAAGGCAAAAATCAAAAGGCAAAAATGAAGCAGTCGCATTTCCCTAGTTTGCATTTTTGATTTTTGCCTCTTGACTTTTGATTTGCTCTTCTCCGGTCTCAGGCGCTGGTTGCCACCGGACGAAGGAACTTTTCCTCAAAATCCGCCAGCTTGGGCCGGATGGCAGCCGTCTGGTCGAAGCAGCCGTTGACCGCGCCCAGAGTTTTCAAGCCGTTCCCGGTAATGGTCACGACGATGGACTCGTCGGGGTTGATCTTTCCCTGCCCCAGGAGTTTCTGCGTCACGGCGACGGTAACGCCGCCGGCGGTTTCGGCAAAGACGCCTTCCGTCTCAGCCAGCAGGCGAATACCTTCGACGATTTCGTCGTCCGTGACGTCTTCGCCCGCGCCGCCGCTGGCGAGAATGGTCTTCACAGCGAAGTAGCCATCGGCAGGGTTCCCGATGGCGAGCGAGCGCGCGATGGTGTTGGGTTTCTGCGGCTGAATTTCTGTTGTCCCGTTCTTCACTGCCGTGGTAATGGGGGAACATCCCGTGGCCTGCGCGCCGAAGAATTTGGTTGGGGTCGCCGCAGGCTCGACCCAGCCGAGCTTCTGCAATTCCTCAAAGGCCTTCGCGATCTTCGTAATCAGCGAACCACCCGCCATCGGCACCACGATATTCTGCGGCAGTCGCCAGCCGAGTTGCTCGGCGACTTCGTAGCCGACGGTCTTCGAGCCCTCGGCGTAGTAGGAGCGCAGGTTGACGTTGACGATCCCCCAAGAATATTTCTGCGCGATCTCGGAGCACAGCCGGTTCACCTGGTCGTAGTTGCCGCCAATCTTCACCAGCGTTGCTCCGAACACCTGCGTGCCAACAATCTTTTCGGGTTCGAGGTCAGCGGGAACGAAGATGAACGTTTTGAAGCCTCCCGCCGCGGCCTGGGCGGCGACGGCGTTAGCCAGGTTGCCCGTGGACGAGCAGCCCACCGTGTCGAATCCGAATTCGCGCGCCTTGCTCAGCGCCACCGCCACCACTCGATCCTTGAAGGAAAGTGTGGGGTAATTCACCGCGTCGTTCTTGACGTAGAGCTCGCGCACGCCTAGCACCTTCCCGAGGCGCGGTGCGGGAATCAGCGGCGTGAATCCGGTGTGCCTGCCCACCCAGGGCTCGCCCTGCAAAGGCAGCAATTCGCGGTAGCGCCACATGTCGGGCGGGCGCGACTCCACGTCTTTGCGGCGGATGTCGGACCATAGCCGGCCATAGTCGTACACGGCCTCGAGCGGCGCCCAACAATCTTCACAAGCGGCGATTGGGTCGGTTGGGTAAGTGCGACCGCATTCGCGGCATTTCAGGTGTAATAGGTAACTCAGGGTCTTATCCTCCTCCCTGAATTCATCCTGGATTGACTGCCGGCTAGCCCGATTCTAGCGAGGGTCAGAAAAAACCAGCCAAAACTAAAAAAGCCTCTTCGGGTGGGAAGAGGCTCGGCAAGACTTCTTATTGCCCCCTCTCATCTCCCCCTCAAACGGGTGGGAGTTGGCACCTGGCCCCCGACCTGTTGTCGGGGCGGTTGCCGTGGCGTCATCGGGCCCGTCCCTCGGCCACTCTGGATGAGATCCAGGGTTACAAATATTCAATTGTCAGCTACACATCCTACGGACCGAAGCCCGCGCTGTCAATACAATTCTCAAGTCTCGCCCGGCCTTTCTCGTATCGTGAAAACCCCGCCTTGGTGCCAGGAAGGCGGGCTCGCTACTGGCCTCCGCCGCTTGGCGCGGCGCTGGCGGGTTCCTTCATGATCGCCATCGGGACGCGCGCAAACGCCACGCTCGCTGCTGCGGGATCGAGGACATTCGCCTGCAAGGTGTAGCGGCCCACCGGGAATTTCTGGAGAGGAATCTCGACGAAATAGGACGCCTTATCGCCCCCAGCCTTTTCGAGCTTGCCTTGAAACGGCCCCGCCTCAGCCACTTTCGCGCCGCCGCGGAAGAAGGCAAGCGCCACGGCGGGATTTACGGGAGGCGCATCGGAGTTCGGCGGCAACTTACCGCGATAGGATTCCAGGACCACGTAAAGGTTTTGGCTGGTCCGAAAGACCCGCGTCACGCTGGGCAGGACTGATTTCGTACCTACTTCCAAAGGGCCATGACGGTTGGAGGTGGGCTTGCGCTTATTCGTGCTTGCAGGCGCCGCGTTTTCCTGAAGCTCGTTCGAAAGCACCACGGAACTCAGCGCCAGGCCGGTGTCCGTCGCCGGAGGCAAGACCAGCGACTGCTCGAAGGTGCCCATTTTTCCCGTCTGGTTTTCCCTCACCACAACTTTCAGGCGGTAATTGCCAGGCGCAAGAACCATGCTGCCTTCGTAGAGGATGTTGCCGCTCAAAACCTGCTGATAGGTCTCGTCGCTGATCTTGACCGGCAACGTGTCTCGCAAGTAGCCCGCAGGTTTTTCCTTGGCGTCCAAGGCCTGCCAGACAAAATCAAACTCCGTTTGATGCCGGGCGGACTTCTGCAGGAAAGATACGGCCGCGCCCGGGATCTTCGCGGCGAGGACGACGTAGTAGTTTTTATCCGGCTGGCGGAAGTAGGCCGTGTCCACCACAAACGGCAGGTCGAGGAACGCCTGGTCGAGTTCCAGCGCCTGCTGAAGCTGGAGCTCTTTGTCTTCGCGCGTGAACTGGCGGAAGTCCTTGGGCGCAAAGTATCCCGGCCGCGCTTCGACTTTCACTCCCGCCCGGTCCACCTCGACCCGAATGCGGCGGAACTTGCCGTCGGAACGAGTGTTCTTGGGCGAGTAGCCGAGCAGATAGTAGCTGGAGTTCTCCGCCTGGATCTGCTGGAAGGCCTCGCCGAGATCGTTCAGATCGTAAAAGGTTCGCCCGCCCGTATCCTGGGAAAGCGAAGCCAGCGTCTCGCGGCTGCCGTGCAGCGACGCGAGTTGCGAAGAGGCGGCCGCGCCGGTGTATATCGCCGTGCCCGACGGGCTGGCCATGCTGGCGTCTCCACCGGGAGGGAGGGCCATCAGGCCGCGCGCGTCCATTGTGTAGAGCGAAACGTTCGACTGATTGGCGGCGTCAATCGTGGCGCGCAGTTGGGCTTGATTCTCGGTGCCGGTGCGCTCGACGCCACTGGAGAAGTGGATGACCGACTTGCGGCCCGGAAGAGCTCGCAACATCCGCGCCAGCGATTCAACCGCCGCCAGCTTCTGATCAGTGTTGAAAATGTTGAATTCCGTTTCATCCGGCGTAAAAGCGGCGGAAACGTCCTGCGCAACGATTTCCCCGCCGCTGGCGTTGGTCCCGCCGGCTTCGCCCACAGTCGCGCCGGCACTAAGGTTTGAAGACTCTTCACCAACCAGGATACTTTTGATCGTCTTGCCGAGCGCCGCGCGGTCGTTGGTGAAATCCTGGAGGACGCGCAGGCTGGAGGTATAACTCACCACCGCCACTAAATCGGCGGGCGTGAGTCTCTTCTCCACGAAATTCTGCGTGGATTTCAGGGCGCGGATCAGATCATCCGGTTGCATCGAAGAAACGTCGAAAAACAGCACCGTCAAACGCCGGTCCTGAAGCACGGATTTCGGGGGGACGTTGGGCGGGAGCTTGGCGAGATCAATAATCGGGGGCGGGCCGCCCGAAGCTTCGGCTTGCGCGAGTTTCTGCACGTCCTCGAGGCTGAACGAAGTAATGTTCTGCGGGGCGCCGTCTTCCCAGACTCGAAAGTTGTCGCGAGCAAGGTCCGTGACCGGTTTCCCGCTTTTGTCGCGCACGCGCACGTCCACCAGCACGACGTTGGTCTGGCTGCGCAGCACGTAGTTTCCCTGAGACAGGCCCGCGGATTTTTGCACATCGGCGTTTTCTTGCGCGTCGAGCAAGGCGGGCGGAGGAAGGACCAACAGGACGGTCGCCAGCAGCGTCGAGGCTGCGACGCGCTCCTTTCGCCGGAATCGAATCGCTCTTGCCATTTCAAAATCTCATGCGCAGCGCGAAAGTGATGGTGCGCATCCCGCGCACGCTGGTAACGCGGCCGAAGTCCTGCCCGTTGACCACCGTCGCCAGCCCGCTCCAGTTGGGCGTGTTCATAAGGTTATTGGCGGAGACGCGGAAGCTGCCCCGAATGCCCCGCTCCTTCGAAATAGTAAAGAATCGTTCGAGCGACATATTGAAGTTCACCATGCCCGGGCCGGGGATGGTGTTCCGCCCCGCATCGCCGAATTCGCCCGCCAGCGGTAGTGCGAAAGCAGCGGTATTGAAGAATTCCTGCGTGGTTGATGCGCTACCACTGAGGGAAACAGGCTGGCCCGTGGCGTCGGCGCGGAGGTTGGCGATGGCCGCCGTCCCGCCCAAGCTTCCGAGGTTTCCGAGGACACGCGCCGTATAGGGGTTCCCGGATTGGAGGGTCGTGACGCCGCTGACTTCCCAGTTCCCAATCACGTGCGCGGCGGTTCCACCGTGACTGAGCCAGCGCCTGCGGTCGCCGAAGGGGAATTCGTAGCTGTGGTTGATGACCAGCCGGTGGCGCAGGTCGAAGGAAGAAAGGCCGCCCTCGGCTTGCAAGTCGAGATAATTCTGCGCCACGGTGCGCCCCGCGCCGCCCACCGCCGCCGCGTTGTCGATGGATTTAGAGTACGTGTAATTCCCGCTCAACGAATATCCGCTGTGGAACTGCCGGCGCAGACCCACCTGAAGTCCATGGTAGACGGACGATGCGCCAAAAGTCTCGTAGGTAAAAGCCAGCGCGTTTTGAAGCGCCAGGCCCGTCTGCCCCGGCGTGGTACCGGCGAGAAACTGGTTCGGCGCCAGCAGCAGGTCGAGCTTCGTGCCCTTGGTCCCGACGTAGCCAAGGGAGAGGATTACGTTCTTGAAGATCTCGTCCTCGAGAGAAACATTCCAGCTTTGCGCGTAAGGCGTGCGGAGATCCGGGTCCACGGCGTAGGTGTTCTTCAGGATGTTGGGGCCCACCGCCGGGAATCCATCCTGCAATGTCAACACCTGCGTGGGTGAGGTGATAAGAGTTCCCGCCTGCGCGAAAGGCGGCTGGCTCGCCAGGTTCGGAAAAATCCGGGAATAGATGCTGCCGTCATAGAAGATTCCGTAACCAGCGCGCAACACCAGGCTGTGTTGCGACCAGGGACGATAAGCAATCCCCAGGCGCGGCGCGAGATTGTTGGCGTCGCCACGCAACAGAGAATTCGGAAGAGAGCCAGGATTCCGGCCCGTCACCACCGCTGCGGATTCGAATCCCGGCTCGAATGTTAGATCCGAAAGATGCCCGTACTTCTCCCGGAAGGGCGTGAAGTATTCGTACCGCAGGCCGTAATTGACGGTGAAGTGCGAAGTCATCCGCCAGTCGTCTTGAAGAAAGCCGGAAGCGACCCAGGCGCGGAAATAGTTGCTGCTGGCGCCAAAGCGCACGGAAGTGGTCTGCGGCAGCCCCAGCAGAAAATCCGCGAAGTCAAATCCGGTGCCCGCCACCGGCAACCCCTCGGCAGTGAAATCGCTGGTCGTGTAGCCGCTGAAGTTGAACGTCCCGCGCGCGTCGGGGTCGGTGAGCGTATTCACCTGCACGCGGCGCAATTCCCCGCCCAGCCGGACATTGTGCTTGCCGTGGTTCCAGATCAAGATATCGACAAATCGGAAAGTCTGATTGCGCCGCAGCGCCGGAATGGGATCGTTCAGCGCCGTGAAGTTGGTGAACTGCGTGATCGGCAAACCCCAGTCAATGGGGTTTGTCGAAACGCCTTCGACACCCAGGTCGCCCACAATGTTCTGCTGATATGCGAAGGCGTTGAGCGTCGAAACTCTCTGGCGGTTGAAATTCGCGGAGAGCGTGTTAATCACGCCGGGGCCGAACGTATGCGTCTCGCTCAGGTTCAGGTTCTGGCCGCGCGTCGAACTATGGCTGGTTAAATCGGGAAAGCTCGAAACCGAGCGCGAGCGCGACGAGTTGAAGAAGTAAGCGGCGTTCACGCTGTCCTTTTTGGAAATCTGATGCCCCACGCGGAACATGAGGCGGTCGCTCGCCGTCGGCAAGGATTCCTGCAAGTGAAAGTTCTGGACTTGTCCGGGAAGGTTGGGCAGAGGAATGTGGTTCAGTAGGCCGAGCGCGGCGGTATCCATCTGCTCGGTGGGAATCTGGTTGTTCTGGAACGCAGTCCTCGGCCCCGAGGGACTTGATAGCGGATTGTAGATCACCGGGACCGTTCCGGCGCGCGGACCGGAAGTGATTTGCGCCTGGGAAAAGTCTCCCCCGCGCTCGGCAAGGGTGGGAACCGTAGCAAAGCTATCGAAGGCGTTGCGGCTGCGCGTCAGACTGTAATTCACGAAAAAGCTTGTCTTCTCCGCGCCGTTATAGACCTTGGGGATAACAAGCGGACCGCCAAACCCGATCCCAGCCTGCTCGGAATAAGCGGGGATGCGAGGCGAGTTCGCTGTGTTCAACGGGTACGGACGCGCGACGAGCGCGGAGTTGGAATACTGCTCCGAGATGTTGCCGCGGATGCGATTGACCTGCGCGCGTCGGCCCGCCCAGCCGCCGGGCCCGCCGCGGCCTCCGGCAAATCCGGCCATCATCTCGAGGCTGGGGCCGCCCGCCATTCCGCCGCCGCCGCCAGGACCAAATCCACCACCGCCGCCGTCCCCGCCGCCCCCAAAGCCCGGAGCGCCCTGGCCACCCATCTGTTCGCGGAATTGCTGGAAACGCTCCCGCATGCGCTGTCCGTCTTCACCCGGAGTCGAAGCCGTGACGCCGCTGCCGCCTGAGAGCAGAAAAGAGTTGGCGCCGCTCGCCGAGGCATTCTCCTCCGCCATGCCGGAATCACTTACTGGCATCCCCCCTGCGGAAGCTCCCTGGAGAAAACGCACGCTGCCATCGGGTGAGCCATTGGGGCTCTCGGACGGATTCCCTTCCCCGTTCAGGTTGCGCGAGCTCGCCGACACCAAATCTCCAAAGGCCTGAAGATTCTCTCCACCAGCCGAAGCCCCCGCGCGCCTGGTTGCGCTTTCGGCCCCTGCTGCATCAGGAAGAGGACCGATGTCGATAACCAGCGCAATGTTCACCGCAAGGGATTTCCCTGCCGCCACGGGCACGGGCTCACGAATATCCTTTCGAAAGCCCACCAGCGAAACTTCGAGCTTGTACGTCCCTGGGGCAATGTTATCGAGATGGAAATTTCCTGCTTCGTCTGTCCAAGTTACTTTTCGCTCGCCGCTCGCGGATTCAGTGATCTCCACCGTGGCGCCGGGCACAGAAACGCTCCCAGGGCCGCGCACGTGCCCCGTCAAGGTTCCGCCCTGACCCGCCTGACCCAATGCGCGGACAGGTAAAGGCAACAAGATCACTACGCAAGCAAGTCCCGCTAAGTGCTTCACCAGCTTGCTGATCGGTTTTTTCGGCAGCACGACCCGGTTCCTTATCTCCACACTCTGCCCCTGATATGCAGTTTGACGAATTTCTTGGGGCTGGGGTTACGAAAGTAACCTCAAACGTCAAGAAATCGTCTGACCCTCCGGAGGGGTTTATGACCAAGTGGCTTGTGGCTGTGCTGATGGCGATTTGCCTGTTCAGCACGAATCCGGCAAACGCGCAGCAGGAAAGGACCGGGCCTCGACCCGGCCGGGAGTTTCCCGGCGAACCGGGTGAACGCGTTATGGGGACTGTGGCCTCGGTGGGTGTTGACCGGTTGACGGTCAAGGCCATGGATGGCAAGGAGTTGACCATCATGGTCAACGACCAGACGCGCTATCGCGAAGGCGAAAAGGATCTTCAGCTCGAAGATTTAAAGGCCGGCGACCATGTGTTCATTCGCGCCCGCGCCGGCGCTGACAATCAGATGTCCGCGCTGATGGTTCGCCGCGTGACCGATGAGCAGATGCAGCGCTTCGGGGGCCAGGGCGACAGAGCCTTCGGCGAGATCATCGCCATCGAGAAGAATCAGTTGAAGCTGCGCAATCGCATGCAGGGCGAACGCGTAGTGAAGATCGACGACCAGACGACCTTCATGAAAGAGGGTAAGCCTTCGACGCTGGCGGATCTCAAAGTGGGCGACCGCGTGATGGCTGTCGGCAAGGAATCCGTCGGCGCCTTTACGGCTACGCGGGTCATGTCCGGTCCTATGGGGCAGGGGCGCTGGGGCGGGCCCCGGGGTGGACCTGAGGGACAACCACCAACACAATAGCCAATCCAAAAGCTGTAGCGGCGCTCTGTGAGCGCCAGCTCTTAAGAAAGAGACAAACCCGGCGGTCCCTTTCCGTCAACCGACGGACTCCGACCGCCGCTGCAGCTTAATCGGCGCTACTTTACGACTTCCATCCGGCAGACGACGTTGCGCGCCGGAAGAACCCACGCCAAGTGCTTTTGGTAGAAACCCACCGAGATTGCGGCAAATAGACGGCCCAGGTTGTCCAGTAACAAGGTGGCCACCGAATGTCAGCCGCCGCTCGAGAATGCGAAACCCGCCCGCGCCGCCCAGATACCGCATTCTTCGCACGCGCGGCCCTGGCGCGAGAGTCGGGCGACGGCGAGGATATCACGATGTGAGGGTAGGGACGTTCCGCTGGAACGTCTCGGAAAACGCCCCAACGGGGCGTCTCTACTTTGCCAACCGTGAGTTGCGCTATCATTCGTCTCTCCAATTGGTTCGCGAGGTGGCGCGCACTATGACCTACGCTGAAATTCTCAAGAAAATGAAATCCTATTACAACCCGCGCAACATTGCCGGCATGGCGCGCTACGGAATCAA
>Ga0315281_10005484_pt1 | contig 18139 bp, 18 predicted proteins | sample YL17G07_0_MG_FD_204540 | JGI IMG/M metagenome (GOLD analysis project Ga0315281, IMG submission 204540) | Sediment microbial communities from Yellowstone Lake, YNP, Wyoming, USA - YL17G07_0 | ecosystem: Environmental > Aquatic > Freshwater > Lake > Sediment | place: USA: Wyoming | collected...
CTCCGACTACTGGCGAGCCAACCCCGATGTGGGAACCACTAACTGGAGAGCCGTGTGCGGGAGAACCGCACGCACGGTTCGGAGGGAGGGGAGGGCGTGAGCCTTTCTCTACCCCTATCGAGTTTTTCGGTGCATTGGATAATTTGAGATTAACTTAAGGGAATAACCATGAGTTTGAAATGCGGCATCGTCGGCCTGCCCAATGTCGGCAAGTCAACCCTGTTTAATGCGCTGACCAAGGCAGGCATCGCGGCGGAGAACTATCCCTTCTGCACCATCGAGCCGAATATTGGCATCGTGGAAGTGCCGGATGCGCGCATGGCGGCGCTGGCGGAAATCGTCAACCCGCAAAGAATGCAATACGCCATTACCGAATTCGTGGACATCGCGGGGTTGGTGGCGGGCGCATCCAAGGGCGAAGGCTTGGGCAACCAGTTTCTCGCCAACATCCGCGAGACGGATGGCATCGTGAATGTGGTGCGCTGCTTTGAGGATGACAACGTAATACACGTGGCAGGCAAGATTGACCCGATTTCCGATATCGAAACCATCAACACCGAACTGGCGCTGGCCGATTTGCAAACGGTGGAAAAAGCGCAGCAGCGCAACGGCAAGCAGGCGAGATCAGGCGATAAGGAAGCCGCCAAGTTTGGCGTATTGCTGGAACAGGTTTCCGCTCATCTCGATCAAGGCCAGCCGGCGCGCATGATGAAGCTGGATGCTGACCAGCTCGCACTGCTCAAGCCGCTGTGCCTGCTCACCATCAAGCCTGCGATGTATGTCGCCAACGTTGCAGAAAAAGGTTTCAGTAACAACCCGCTGCTGACCAGGCTGGAAGAATTTGCCGCCAGGGAAGGTGCGCCGGTGGTGCCGATCTGCGCCGCGCTGGAAGCCGAGATCGCCGAACTTTCCGACGAAGATAAAAAAGAATTCCTGGCTGATGCAGGCCTTGAGGAGCCGGGCCTGAACCGCCTGATCCGCGTGGCTTACAAGCTGCTCGGCTTGCAGACCTACTTCACCGCCGGAGTGAAGGAAGTGCGTGCCTGGACCATCCATGTCGGCGATACCGCACCGCAGGCGGCGGGCGTCATCCACAACGATTTCGAGCACGGCTTCATCCGCGCCGAAGTCATCAGCTACGACGACTTCATCGCCTGCAAGGGCGAGGCGGGCGCCAAGGAAAAAGGCAAGATGCGCCTGGAAGGGAAGGACTACGTGGTGCGAGATGGAGATGTGATGCATTTCCGCTTCAACGTCTAAACCGATTAGGCTGGGCGCTCTCAATAATCAACCGCAGCACCTTGGAGAAATTAAGGTGTCGGGATGGAAAAACAGAAAAACGAAGCAAGCAGCTTAATGCTGAAGAGCGGGCAACGATCATGCTTGCCTATTCTTATTGTAAAATTGCACCGACTGTTCTCGGAATCCCGCGCTGTACTGCGCTCTTGGTAATTTCTCCGTCTTCATCCTCCGTTTCAAGTCCACCTGCTACGAAACATTGGGCTTCATGAATGTCAGCCCGCCTCATGCTACGCTGGCTGGGCAATTCAGAATTCATGCTGCAAAAAAATCCCGCCATTACGGCGGGATTTCAAGAGATGCCCTGTATCTATATTTTGTGAATATCAAATAGCCTTGTGAATATCAAATACCCTATCCTCAGGCTCTATCTCCACATGCCATGGCGGCAGCAGCTTTGTCGCCAGGAATAGCGTGACAAACGGGGCGGCAAACAGCATTGCGACCGTCATCATGCTTTCGCGCCCGACCCAGAACGGGTAGAAAGTCACCATGCCCTTCATGGTCTTGGACAGTTCCTGCCCGCCAATCACCACGTTCCAGCGCATCGCCAACACCCCTATCATGATGGATAACCCGCTAATGAAGAGCCAGATTATCAAGCGCTTTCCCTTTGTGTTGTTCAGCATCATTATCGACGTTATCAGCAGTGCGAAAAGCGACATTCCCCATTGAATCGACATGCCGGCCCAGATCGGGCCTTTAATCAACTCCATCACTTGTTCGACACCTTCGCGCGCCTTGTAAACCATTTCCAGCAATTCCAGCGCCTCGATTACCATCACAATAGTAATGCCGGACCACAATACATACAATAAACCTTGCATGGCATTTTCATCTGTCGGCACCTTGCGGAATATTGATGTCACCACATATATCACAATCAACAGCCCGACGCCTGAACCTATGGCAGACAACAGGAATATGATCGGCATCAGATCGGACGACCACCATTCGCGTGTTTTCAGCGATCCGAACAGGAATCCGACGTATCCGTGCAAGCCGCACGCCCCTGGAATGCCGACCATGGCCAGCCTGCGCGCAATTACGTGGTCTGCATGGAGCGCACTCTTCGATACATCATCCGACCCCAAGGTAAGCGCTTTGTATATTTTTTGCATGATGCCTGTTCTGGATTTCGACATCGCGACAATATCGGCGCGAAACGAAAACCATGTTTCCAGCAGCAGCAGGCACACGTAAAAGCCAGCCACATAGCCGAATGCCGCCATCGCCGAGGTCCAGTGCGGCGTCAACACCGCATTGAAAGCGCGGGTCGGCTGGCCGAGGTGAAACAGCAGCGGCGTTGGCGCAAAAAACATGAAGCACAGCGACGTCAGCAAGGCAAACTTCGAGATGGATGCAAAGCGTTCCATGCCAAACACGTGATGCAGGCTGGAAACCACAAACGCACCTGCCACCAGCCCGGTGATGTAAGGATAAATTACAATAAGCTCACTCCACGGCACATCGGTTTCGTTCGGGTACGTATATCCGACAAACGGGGCAATGTGGTCAAATACGTTTTCCATCATACAACCTCCTTATCTATCCCTGCATAAAACACATTGGGCATATTGCCCATGTCGGGCTTCAGCACCATCACGCGATTATTACGAATAAATTGGCTGATTGGGCTTTCATGGTTGTTGCGATCGCCGAAAATCCGCGCACCGGTCGGGCACACCTCGACGCACGCCGGATTGAGCCCCTTGGTGATGCGGTGGTAGCACCAGTTGCACTTCTCGGCGGTGCCTCTTGCCTCATTGAAACTGCGCACACCGTAAGGGCAGGCCTGGACGCAATACTGGCAGCCAATGCAATATTTCGTATCAATCAATACCGGGCCATCCACCGCTTTATAGGTGGCGCCGGTCGGGCATACCTGAACGCACGATGGCTTCTCGCACTGGTTGCACAGCTTGGGTACGAAAAACGACTTTTCAACCTTGACACCCTTGTAGCGGTTGTCGAAACGGAACTTTGTCTCCTTGCTGCCGGGAACAACGTTGTTTATATCTTGCTGGCTGTCGACGAGCGCATGGTCTGAACCCTCCAGGTATGTGTAGCGCTCGACCCAGGTACGATGATGGTTTCTATCCATCTGCACACTGTTTTCCATCTTGCATGCTTCCATGCAGCGCAAACAGCCGATGCAGCGATTGACATCAACACCGAACGACCATTTGTGGTCGTTCCAGTTGTAATTGGGTATCTTGGGCGGATTCTTGACTGCCTCGGCGTGTTGCGCTTCATCTTGCTGAAATGTTGCCCCGCCACCAACACTTGAAGCCAGCGCGACACCTGCGCCAGCCAGCGCTCCGGCACAGGCCGCACCCTTGCCCAATAAACCCAAGAAACTGCGGCGTGACAAACCGCCCGCTTCCTTTTCTGCATTTGTATCCTGAGTGGTCATATTTTCCTCGCTAGGTAACTTATTCATTTGCAACTCGCACTGGCGTAGTAAGCCGCCAAGTGGTCTATATCGGAAGCGCTCAGCGTCTTCGCCACGCTCGACATTACCGCGTGGTTGCGGCTGCCATTCTGGAACGATTTAAGTGCGCTGGACAGATATTCGGCATTTTGACCCGCCAGATGCGGCCAAATCGGGGCGCCGCTGCGTCCGACGGAACCGGTACCGTAAAGCCCCCCGGCGCTGTGACATGCCGCGCAACTTGCCGCCTTGGTTTTACCCAGCGCGGCCATGGCCTTGTCGCCGCCGGTCACCCTGCAACTGGTTTGGGAAAAATAGGTAGCCACATTCCGTATATCGGTCTCGTTCAGGCCAGCCACCATGGGGCTCATCAAGTCATTTTTTCGCACACCTGATTTGAATGCCTTTATCGAATCGACCAAATAGTCGGCTTGTTGTCCGGCCAGGTTCGGCCATGCCGGATTAACGCTTATACCAGCTTCGCCATGGCAGCCGAAGCATGCAGCGGCAACAGATTTACCAGCCTTTGCGTCTCCACGCTGGCCCAGTGGCAGCTTGGAAAAATCAATTCTGGGTGAATGAGGATTGTGACAGGTAGTGCATGGTTCCTGGCCACCATGACTCTCTATCACAACCTGTGGCACGCCTATGCCAGCAACTATGCCTCTCAGAGGGCGCCCGGGCAATTTTTCATGGCAGGAGGCGCACAGATTGAGCATTTCTATCGGAGTCAGCAACAATTTTCTGCCTGGTACATTGGCTGGATGAGTTTCATGTTTGGTATGGGTGATTGTGGTCACCTGATCCTCGGTGGAAAGCGGCATAAGCTCTTTGGATGGGTGATTGCCCGCGGGGCCGGTGTGGCAGACCTCGCAACCGGGGCCGGATTTAATGACAACGCCTTGCACCACGTTATCCTTGGTCGCTTTCTGATGCATGCCGGATGCCCATGTGGCGTAGATATCCTTATGGCACGGCTGGCAAGATGCAGAGCCCTGATGCTTCGGAACTTTGGCCGCAATTTGCGCTACCGAGGCGCCACGGTAGTGGCCGTATTGGTAAAATGTATCTTGTATGAAAAAAGTCCTTGCGGATATGGCAACCACCGCAATTACCGCAATCAGCGTCAACAAGCGAACTATGTGCTTATGCATAATCTTCCTTTTTTATTTGCGGCTTAACTTAATAGTCCTGATTTTGACAAACCTGGTTTTGACGAAACGCGACTCTATTTTATGGAACCTGGATACCTTTTGATATAGGTCAAATTTATTGCCATATCGGAATTGTGGTGCGCAAGCACACCATGAAGCCCCGGGAACAACAATGTATCATGCCCGTCAGCCAAGCCATAACATTAACTGTGCCGCCACGATATCTCTCCAGAACCGCACACGCTACCAGACCAGGCTGGCATGCGCGATGTTCCTGTGCTTCTAACGGATTAAATTGAGAAGAAAAAGAACTGGATTCGGGATAGCAAACCATGAGAAGAGATAAACATTGAGCCAGCCGGATAGCGTCACCCTCAACCAGAAATTCGCCATCGCCGGGCAACTTGAATTTGCCGCAGAAGCGAACGGCTTGGTGGTAGCGCGTATCGCCAACAGCCACGCGCAATCAGCCATCGCGCTGCAAGGCGCGCACGTCATGACCTTCCAGCCCAACGCTGAAGCGCCACTCATCTGGCTCAGCCCGGCGGCGAAGCTTGTCCCCGGCAAATCCATGCGCGGCGGCGTACCTGTCTGCTGGCCGTGGTTCGGTGCGCATGCCGCTGAAAGCAGCTTTCCGGCACATGGCTTTGCCCGCACCGTTATATGGGATGTGGCCGCAAGCGAGGCGTTGCCGGATGGCAGCACGCGCATTACCTTTGAATTGCCGCAGAGCGCCATTCCCTCCGCACAATGGCCACACGCCTGCCGTGTGCGGCTCGTCGTGACTATAGGCAAGATATTGACGATGGAGTTGGTTACTGAAAATACCGGCAATGCGGCATTCAAAATCGGCGAAGCGCTGCACACCTACTTTGCCATCAGCGACGTGGGCAATGCCCGCATTACCGGCCTGGAAGACGGCGTTTACCTCGACAAGATGGATGAATTCAGGCGCAAGACACAGGCCGGAGCGATCACCATAGTTTCCGAGGTTGACCGCGTCTATGTGGATACGGAAGCGGATTGCCTGATCGAAGATCGCGGCCTGAAACGCCGCATCCGCATCGCCAAGCGCGGCAGCCGTTCCACCGTGGTGTGGAACCCGTGGATCGAAAAGTCCGCGAAAATGGGCGATTTCGGCAGCGGCACCGGCTATCGTGGCATGGTCTGCGTGGAAAGCGCCAACGCGGCGGAAAATGTAGCTAGCGTTGCCCCCGGAGCGGCGCACTCACTACACGTGATGTACAGCACTGAAGTGATGTAGCGCGAATTCCGGTATTGCGGCGCGTTAAAAACGATGCCGAGCTAGGCTGGCCTTTCGATGCCGTGGCTGTAGCGCAATTCCTGATGTGAATTCTTAAATCGGTTATCGGATGAAAGGCATTGCGCGATATGTTTATTCAGTGAGTGAATACTGAACCCATCATTCAACAGGCGCTAATCCATTGCCATTTCATTTTGGAACGCCATCAGGTAGTTTGCAAGCGACTCTCCCGCAAAACGGGTTTCAGGTTCGTCACATTCGAACTCATCCCCAAACAGGTCATCGCTGATGTTCAGTCGTGCGAATTGCGGCGGAACAGTTCCATACAGCAATCCGCGAGAAACAGTTTGTTGTTTGTTCATGATGGCATCTCCGGTCGGTTGATAAAGTGTCGAATCAGGCAGCGATTGCATCCATCAGCGCGGCTTTTTTGGTCTTGCCGGCGCGTGAAGGGGGGCGGCAGATGCCGCAAATATAATCCTTGTACAGCTCGTTGGTATGCACTACGAAGTGTCCGCCGCATTCCTTGCATTCTGTGAGCTGCAGCATCTTCGCATCAAAAAACCGCACCAGGAACCATGCGCGGGTGATGCTCAGCACCGGCTCGCCCTGCGAAATCTCGATTTGTTCGAGGTACAGGCGATAGCTCTTGATCAGGGCCTCGATGCCGGACAAGGTGGTGTGTGAGACCAGGAAATTATGAATATCCATGAACAATGAAGAGTGGATATTCGGCAGCCAGCTCATGAACCAGTCAGTGGAATAAGGCAGCATGCCCTTGGCAGGCGATTCGCCCTTCACTTCTTTGTACAGCTTGATCAGGCGCTCACGGCTCACCGCAGTCTCTTCCTGCAGGACTTGCAGGCGGGCGCCCAGGTTAATCAGCTCCACGGCGATCTGGATTTCACGGGCTTCGGTTACGACACTTTTGTTGCGCATGATCTTTCTCCCTGAGTTATTGTTTTTCCAACTCCAATTCGGAAGTGGAAGTGGAATTAGGCGGCCAGTGCTTCGACCGGTTGCCCCGCCATGAGAATGGCAGCGTGCGCCTGCGACATCATCCGGTCTTTTTTGTGGTCGGTAATCATGTTGAGCAGCAGGCGTTCATCGAAGCGGAAGCAGCACAGCAGCATGTTGCAGGCAGCCATCTTGATGAGCTGCGCGGGTGACAACCCGGCGACCAGATCGGCCATCTCTTCGCTCACGCCCAAGCGGAACACCGCGCTGGCCTTGTCATCGCGAATCATTTGCTGCGCGAGCAGCATATAAGAAAGGTTGGTTTCCTTGATTTCCTCATGTATCTGGTTTGCGTTCATCTCGATCCCCTTGCCAAAAGTTGTTGTTTGATTCGACGGTTGCATTTTGCGGGGAACAGCGCCGGAATAAAATAAGAGGATGGCTAATTATCCTGTCGGAAGAAATCCTACAAGACTGGGGGGAAGGTATGCACATTATCCAGACCTGTCACCCAGCCGATGGGGAAGATAACGGGGGATTAATGCCGCTGTTTGAATGCTTCACCTTCAATTCTATTTGTTAACGGCTTGTCCGGTTTTTGGCCGTTCACATTGGCGAATTTAATATCGGCACGACGCTCCCCTCCCTGTTACAATGCGCGTCGGCGACACTTGCTCCAGTCTTCTTGTCGCTGTCCATTACGGTTTTAATCCCCTCATCGACCTAAGACTGGCGCCTTTGCAGGCGACAGGCCGGTGCTTTATTCAGGAAAATATATGTCATTTGCTGCTCTCGGCTTGTCCGAAGAAATTGTCCGCGCCGTTACCGAACGCGGTTACACCGAACCCACGCCGATCCAGGCACAGGCCATCCCCGTAGTGCTGTCAGGGCGCGACCTGCTGGCAGGCGCGCAGACCGGCACCGGCAAGACCGCCGGTTTCACGCTGCCCATACTGCAACGGCTTTCCACCACCGCAAAACCCGCCATCGGAGAACACCCCCCTATCCAACTTTCCCCCGCTCACGGGGGAAAGAGCAAACGTGAAAATCAATCTTCAACTTCTGCGCCGATCCGCGTCTTGATCCTTGCGCCCACGCGCGAGCTCGCCGCGCAGATCGAGGAAAGCGTGCGCGAGTACGGCAAATACCTCAAGCTGCATTCGATGATGATGTTCGGCGGCGTCAACATCAACCCGCAAATCCAGAAACTGCGTGGCCGCGTGGATATCCTGGTGGCCACGCCGGGACGCCTGCTGGATCACGTGCAACAACGGACGGTGGATTTGTCCCATATCGAAATTCTGGTGCTGGACGAGGCCGACCGCATGCTGGATATGGGCTTCATCCGCGACATCAAAAAAATCCTCGCGCTGTTGCCCAAGCAGCGGCAAAACCTGTTGTTCTCCGCGACGTTCCCGGCCGAAATAAAATTGCTGGCGGACGGGATGCTGAACAAGCCGGCGATGGTCGAAGTGGAGCGCCAGACCGCTACCGCCGAATTGATCACGCAGCGCGTGTATCTGGTGGATCGCGAAAGGAAGCGCGAACTGCTCACCCATCTCATCAAGGAACACAACTGGCACCAAGTGCTGGTGTTCACGCGCACCAAGCATGGCGCCAACCGGCTGGCCGAACAGCTCGGCAAGGACGGCATCCCGGCGCTGGCCATCCACGGCAACAAGAGTCAGGCGGCGCGCACCCGCGCGCTGGCCGAATTCAAGAGCGGCGAGCTGCAGGTGCTGGTGGCGACCGACATCGCCGCGCGCGGCATCGACATCATCGAGCTGCCGCATGTGGTCAACTTCGAGCTGCCCAACGTGCCGGAAGATTACGTGCACCGCATCGGCCGCACCGGCCGTGCGGGCAGCGAAGGCGAAGCGAGTTCGCTGGTGTGCATTGATGAACGCAAGCTGCTGAGCGATATCGAGCGCCTGACCAAGAGCGAAGTTCCGGTCGTGCAAGTGCCCGGCTTTGAGCCGGACCCGCGCATCAAGGCTGAGCCTATCCTGAACGGACAGAATAGGGGGCAGCAGAATCGCGGCGGCGGGCAGCGAGTCCGCAGCCAGGCACCGGCACGTTCCGGTGGTCAGCCCGGAAATTCCAGAGGTGACGCGGGCGGCGGCAAGCCTGCGGGTGGGCATGGTGCGGGTCGCGGGGCGGCGCCTGTGCTGCACCGCTCCGGTGGGCGGGGAAGATAAGTGTAGGGTGGGCTATGCCCACCATGTCGGGCACAGCCCGACCTACATTGAATTACGGTTCGTCCGGCTTAGGTTAAGAATTATGAACATTGAAGCAGTCGAAGATTTCTCTACGCTCACCCCCGATTGCGTCCTGAACGCACTGGAAAGTGTGGGTTTCCGCAGCGATGGCCGCCTGCTTGCGCTCAACAGCTACGAGAACCGCGTTTACCAGATCGGCATGGAAGAGGGCGCACCGCTGGTGGCGAAATTCTATCGCCCAGCGCGCTGGACGGATGCGGCCATACTCGAAGAACACGCCTTCGTGCAGGAGTTGGCCGAGCGCGAAATTCCCGTGGTGCCTGCGCTGGCGCTGGATGGGAAAACACTGCGCAGTTTTGAGGGATTCCGCTTCGCTGTTTTTCCAAAACACGGCGGGCGTGCGCCGGAACTGGAAGACCGCCACACGCTGGAATGGATGGGGCGCTTTCTGGGGCGCATCCACGCCATCGGCGCGCTCCAGCCGTTTCGGCGCCGCCCCGAGCTGAACATCGAAACCTTTGGTGTCGCGCCGCGCGATTATCTGCTGGCGCATGATTTTATTCCGGTTGATTTGCTTGCGGCTTACAGCAGCGTGGTGGAGCAGGCGCTGGACAGCGTGCGCCACTGCTTTGATCGCGCGGGCGATGTGCGGTCATTGCGTCTGCATGGCGACTGCCATGCGGGCAACGTGCTGTGGACGGACGATGGCCCGCACTTCGTGGATTTCGACGACAGCCGCATGGGGCCAGCGGTGCAGGACTTGTGGATGCTGCTCTCGGGCGAGCGTGCCGACATGGTGCGGCAGATGACCGACGTGCTGGCGGGGTATGAGGATTTTTGTGATTTCGATGAACGCGAATTGCATTTGGTAGAAGCGCTGCGCACTCTGCGCCTGATTCATTATGCTGCGTGGCTTGCGCAGCGCTGGGAAGATCCCGCTTTCAAGCAGGCGTTCCCGTGGTTCAACACGCAACGCTATTGGCAGGATCGCATTCTCGAATTGCGCGAGCAGATTGCGTTGATGCAAGAAGAGCCGCTGTGGCAAGCCTGATAGTCATGCCGGACTTGATCCGGCATCCAGTGGTTTAATTTAACTGGATGGCCGTTCCTCGAAACTTCGCTGCGCTCGTTTTCCCGCCTTCACCCGCAAGGGGTAGGCCGTGGTTGTAAAGTCGCTAAAGCGACAACAACCACGCACCGCGGGAATGACGAAATCGGAATCTTTTAAGTAATGAAAGATAAACAGATCATTACCTGCCCCTGCGGCAGCAATAAAAACTACACCGACTGCTGCGGTCGCTATCTGGGCGGAGGCGAAGCTGCTCCCACTGCTGAAGCGCTGATGCGCTCGCGCTACACCGCCTACACACTCGGTCGAGAAGATTACCTGCTGGCGACCTGGCATCACAGCACCCGCCCGGCCTCACTTGAACTGGCAGCCGAACCACGCAGCAAATGGCTGGGGCTGGAGGTGAAGCGCCATGAACAACAAGATGCGGAACATGCCATCATCGAATTCGTGGCGCGTTACAAAGTGGGCGGTCGCGCGCATCGTTTGCATGAAATCAGCCGCTTCGTGCGCGAGGCGGGGCAGTGGTCCTATGTGGATGGCGATATTGAAAATTAAAAAAACGTATAAAATACACCGGCGCGGCTTTCATGGTTTGATGCGATTCCACCTACCCAGACAACCGGTTTCCCTTATTGTTTTTAAGCAGCGTGCCAAAAAAATTCTACATTAAAACTTTCGGCTGCCAGATGAACGAGTACGACTCGGATAAGCTGGCGGATGTGTTGCGTGCCTGCGCAGAAGGGATGGAACAGACCGATACGCCGGAAAACGCCGACATCATTCTGTTCAACACCTGTTCGGTGCGCGAGAAGGCTGAAGAAAAGGTGTTCTCCGACTTGGGGCGGGCGCGCCAGATGAAGCAGGACAGACCCCACCTGCTCATCGGTGTGGGCGGTTGTGTCGCCAGCCAGGAGGGCGAGATGATCGTGCGCCGCGCGCCTTATGTGGATATGGTGTTCGGGCCGCAGACACTGCACCGCCTGCCGCAACTGATTGCGGCGCGGCGTACGAGCGGAATTCCTCAGGTGGATATCAGCTTCCCCGAGATCGAAAAATTCGACCATCTTCCCCAAGCGCAAACTACTGCCGGCTCGGTATTTGTTTCCATCATGGAAGGGTGCAGCAAATACTGCACCTATTGCGTGGTTCCCTTTACCCGTGGCGACGAAATATCACGCCCGTTCGCCGATGTGATGCGCGAGGTGCAAGCATTGGTGGCGCAGGGCGTGAGCGAAATCACCCTGCTGGGACAGAACGTGAATGCCTATTGCGGCAAACAGGATGACGGCGAGACGGTGGATCTCGCGTTCCTGCTGCAGGCGCTGGCGGCGCTCGACGGCGTGCGGCGGCTGCGCTACACCACCTCGCATCCCAAGGAAATGACCCAGCGCCTGATTGATATGTATGCCACGACACCCAAGCTGGTAAGCCATCTGCACCTGCCGGTGCAGTCCGGTTCGGATCGCATCCTGGCGGCAATGAAGCGCGGCTACACCGTGCTGGAATACAAATCGCTCATCCGCAAGCTGCGCGCGGCGCGCCCAGATCTTTCGCTCACCTCCGATTTCATCGTGGGCTTTCCCGGCGAGACCGAGCGCGATTTTGAAGCCACCATGAAGCTGATCGAAGAACTGGATTTTGATGCCAGCTTCAGCTTTGTGTATAGCCCGCGCCCCGGCACACCAGCCGCAGAAATGCCGGACGAAGTGCCGCAACAGATCAAGATGGAACGCCTGCATCGCCTGCAAGCCAGCATAGATAGGCAGGAACAGGCGATCAGCCAGGCCATGGTCGGCAGCACGCAGCGCGTGCTGGTGGAAAGCGTATCGAAAAAGAGCAGCCTGGAGCTGGCCGGGCGCACCGACAACAACCGCGTCGTGAATTTTGCCGGCCCTTCCGGCATGGTCGCCCGCTTCGTGGACGTGAAAATTACCGCCGTGTCCATGCATACGCTACGTGGCGAATTGGTGGCAATCTTATGAAAACAGGTTTCGTAGGGCGGGCTTTGCCCGCCGAGACTTATTGTCGGGCAAAGCCCGACCTACAACTGCATCATGGCTAACACAACACTACAATTCTCTCTGGAACCGGTAGATAACGCGCGGCTCGCCAATCTGTGCGGCGCGTTCGACGAGAACCTGCGCCAGATCGAAACCGCGCTGGAAGTCGTCATCTCGCGGCGCGGCGAACACTTCAGCGTACAGGGTGAAGCGCATCAGGCGGAACTTGCGCGCCAGGTGTTGCAGAATTTCTACCTCGAAGCCAGGCACGACATCAGCCTCGAGCGCCTGCAACTCGGCCTGATCGAAGTGATGAAAACAGACAGCCGGGCGGAAGCGCGAACAGAAGATTTTGTGCCGCTGCTGATGATGCGCAAGGCCGAAGTACGCGGTCGCACACCGCGCCAGAACGACTACCTGCAAGCCATCCAGCAGCACGACATCACCTTCGGCATCGGCCCCGCCGGAACCGGCAAAACTTATCTTGCCGTGGCCTGTGCGGTGGACGCGCTGCAACGCGAGATGGTGAAGCGCCTGGTGCTGGTGCGCCCGGCGGTGGAAGCGGGAGAGCGCCTGGGTTTCCTGCCCGGCGACATGGCGCAGAAAGTTGATCCTTACCTGCGCCCGCTGTACGACGCGCTCTACGACCTGATGGGGCTGGACAAGGTGGCCAAGGCATTCGAGCGCGGCATCATCGAGATTGCACCGCTGGCCTATATGCGCGGGCGCACCATCAACCACTCCTTCATCATTCTCGACGAGGCGCAGAACACCACGCCGGAACAGATGAAAATGTTCCTCACCCGCATCGGCTTCGGCAGCAAGGCGGTCATCACCGGCGACGTGACGCAGATAGACCTGGCGCGCGGGCAGAAATGCGGGCTGATCGAGGCGCGCGGCGTGCTCAAGGAGGTGCGCGGTATCGCGTTCTGCGAATTTTTGGCGGAGGATGTGGTGCGCCACCCGCTGGTGCAGAAAATCGTCAGCGCTTACGAACGCCACGAGCAGGAAAAAAAGCAGCAGCCATGAGCGCCATGCACAAACTTTCCTTGGCGGTACAGTATGCGACCAACGCGAAAAACCTGCCCACGCGCCCGCAATTCCGGCGCTGGATAAAGGCCGCTTTGCAGCGCGATGTGCAAATCGCGTTGCGCATCGTGGATGAGGCAGAAGGGCGCGAGCTGAACAAAAATTTTCGCAGCAAGGATTACGCCACCAATGTGCTGACGTTCGTGTATGACGATGACAAGCCGCTGTCCGGTGACGTGGTCATCTGCGCGCCGATAGTGGAAAAAGAAGCGCGTAAGCAGCACAAGGATTTGCGTGCGCATTACGCCCACCTCACCATCCACGCCGCCCTGCACCTGCAAGGATATGAACACGATAACGATGTCGATGCCGCCGCGATGGAGGCGCGCGAAACTGCAATCCTGCTCAAATTAGGGTATGCTGATCCCTACCAAGTTGTAACCTGATTACGTTAAAGATGGATCGACCCGAAAGTAACAAGCCCGAAGGCAATAAACCCAGTCTGCTGGAACGGCTTTCCACAATGCTGTTGCGCGAGCCGGAAGACCGCGAGCAACTGATCAGGCTGCTGCACTCCGCTTTCGAACGCGACTTGCTGGATGCCGATGCCCTGTCCATGATGGAAGGGGTGATCCTGGTGTCGGAGCAGCAAGTGCGCGAGATCATGATTCCCCGCGCGCAGATGGATGTCATCGACATCAGTCAGCCGCCGGAACAATTCATTCCCTTCGTTATCGAAACCGCACACTCGCGCTTCCCGGTCATTGACGGCAACAAGGACAACATCATCGGCATCCTGCTCGCCAAGGATTTGCTGCGCTATTACGCGGGCGAGGAATTCAACGTGCGCGACATGCTGCGCCCCGCCGTATTCGTGCCGGAATCCAAACGCCTCAACGTGCTGCTGCGCGACTTTCGCGGCAACCGCAACCACATCGCGCTGGTGGTGGATGAATACGGCGGCGTGTGCGGCATGGTCACCATCGAGGACGTGCTGGAACAGATCGTCGGCGATATCGAGGACGAATACGATTTCGACGAAGACGAAGACAACCTCATCCCGGATGGCGCGGGCAATTGGCGCGTCAAGGCCGCGACCGAAATCGCGGACTTCAACGAGGCGCTCGGCACGTCGTTCAGCGACGAAGAATACGATACCGTCGGCGGACTGGTGCTCAAGGCGGCAGGCCAGCTACCCAAGCGCGGCGACCACGTCGCCATCAGCGGCCTTGCCTTCACCGTGCTGCGCGCCGACAGCCGACGGCTTCACTCTCTGCTGGTGGAACGCAAAGCGATTAAACAAGAATCGAAAAACGATTTGTAGCCAGGTAGGATGGGTGGAGCGTAGCGATACCCATCGCCCTTGATTTTTCTGTATTTTTCGTTGGGTATCGCTACGCTCCACCCAACCTTGTAACGGCACCAGCCAGCGCACTGCATTTCCGTCCACCCCGTCCGCCGTGATAAAATGCGCGCCTTTCCCGTTCACCGTTATTATTTGGAAGGCTTGCCATGTTATCCAGCAAAAACACCATCGCCCATACCGACCCGGAATTGTGGGCCGCGATCCAGAATGAAAACCGCCGCCAGGAAGATCACATCGAGCTGATCGCCTCGGAAAACTACACCAGCCCGGCGGTGATGGAGGCGCAGGGCAGCAAGCTCACCAACAAGTACGCCGAAGGGTATCCCGGCAAGCGCTATTACGGCGGCTGCGAGTATGTGGACGTGGCGGAACAGTTGGCAATTGACCGCGTGAAAGCCTTGTTCGGCGCGGAATACGCCAACGTGCAGCCGCATTCCGGATCGCAGGCCAACCAGGCGGTGTACATGGCGGTGCTCAAGCCGGGCGACACCATCCTCGGCATGTCGCTGGCGCACGGCGGCCACCTGACCCACGGCGCGTCGGTGAACATCAGCGGCAAGCTGTATAACGCCATTACCTACGGCCTGAACGAAAAAGAAGAGATCGATTACGACCAGGTGCAGCAACTGGCGCTGGCGCACAAGCCCAAGATGATCGTGGCAGGCGCTTCCGCCTATGCGCTGGTGATTGACTGGAAACGCTTCCGCGCCATCGCCGACAGCGTGGATGCCTATCTGTTCGTGGACATGGCGCACTACGCCGGATTGATCGCGGCAGGCGTGTACCCGAACCCCGTCGGTATCGCGGATTTCGTGACCAGCACTACCCACAAGACGCTGCGCGGCCCGCGCGGCGGCGTTATTCTTGCCAAGGCAGAATATGAGAAGGTGCTGAACTCCGCCATCTTCCCCTGCATCCAGGGCGGCCCGCTGATGCACGTCATCGCGGCCAAGGCCGTGGCGTTCAAGGAGGCGATGAGCAAGGAATTCAAGGTGTACCAGAGGCAAGTGGTGGACAACGCGCGCGTGATGGCCAAGGTATTGCAGGAACGCGGCCTGCGCATCGTGTCCGGTCGCACCGACAGCCATGTGTTTCTGGTGGACCTGCAACCCAAGAATATCACCGGCAAGGATGCCGAAACGGCGCTGGGCAAGGCGCACATTACGGTGAACAAGAACGCCATCCCACATGATCCGCAGAAGCCCTTCATCACCAGCGGCATCCGCATCGGCAGTCCGGCGATAACCACGCGCGGCTTCAAGGAACTGGAAACGGAGAAGCTTGCTCACCTGATTGCGGACGTGCTGGACGCTCCGAACGACAATGCGGTGATCGCGCGCGTGGTCGGCGAAGTGAAGAAGCTGACCACGCAGTTTCCGGTGTATGGTGATTAAAGCGAGAAGGGAGAAGAGGGAAGGGATAAGAGTGACTACGGTTTCCTTCCCTTCCCCCTTCCCTCTTCTCCCTTCACAGCTATGAAATGCCCCTTCTGTAAAGGTCCCGACACCCAAGTGGTGGACACGCGCGAGAGCGAGGAGGGCGACAGCATCCGCCGCCGCCGCCGCTGCCTGTCCTGCGAAAAGCGCTTTACCACTTATGAAACGGTGGAGTTGCGCATGCCGCAGGTGGTCAAGCAGAACGGGATGCGCAGCGAATTCGATGAAGAAAAACTGCGCACCAGCTTCAACCGCGCGCTGCACAAGCGTCCGGTGCCGACGGAGCTGGTGGATGCCGCGATTGACCATGTGACGCAGAAAGTTTTTGCGCTCGGTGAACGCGAGATCGGTTCGCGCCAGATCGGCGAGATGGTGATGAAGGAATTGCTGAAGCTGGACAAGGTGGCCTATATCCGTTTCGCCTCGGTGTACAAAAGCTTTCAGGACGTGGGCGATTTCACCGATGCGGTGGAGGCGGTGCGCAAAGCCCCGGCTCGCCGCAAGCCTCAAGCAAAATAATCATGTTTACCCCGCAGGACAGCCAATGGATGGCGCGTGCGCTGCAACTGGCGGAACGCGGCCTGTATGGCACCAGCCCCAACCCGCGCGTCGGTTGCGTGCTGGTGCGCGATGGCAACGTCGTTGGCGAAGGCTGGCACGAACGCGCCGGAGAGCCGCATGCGGAAGTTCATGCGCTACAGGCAGCCGGAGAGGCGGCGCGCGGCGCAACTGCTTTTGTGACGCTGGAACCGTGCAGCCATCATGGCCGCACCCCGCCCTGTGCCGATGCGCTGGTTCAGGCCGGAGTGGCGCGCGTGGTAGTGGCGGTGCAAGACCCCAATCCGCAAGTGGCCGGACAAGGCATCGCCAAGTTGCGCGCGGTGGGAATCACGGTGGAGTGCGGCCTGATGGAAGCGGCGGCGCGCGAACTGAATATCGGTTTTTTTTCGCGCATGACGCGCGGCACACCGTGGCTGCGCAGCAAAATTGCCATGAGTCTGGATGGGCGCACCGCACTCAATAATGGTGAGAGCAAATGGATTACCGGCGCGGCGGCAAGGATGGATGTGCAGCATTGGCGCGCGCGCTCCTGTGCCGTGTTGACGGGTATTGGCACCGTGCTGGCGGACGATCCGCAACTCAACGTGCGTGGCATTGAGACATCGCGCCAGCCATTGCGCGCAGTGATGGACAACGCTTTGCGTATTCCACTGGATGCGCGCCTGCTGCAACAACATGGCGTAGTGATTTACACCGTCACACAAGATGCGCAGAAAATCGCCGCGTTGGAACAGGCTGGCGCGCGCGTCATCGTGCTGCCAGATGCGTGCGGCCAGGTGGATGCCGCCGCCGCGCTGCGCGACTTCGCCGCGCAGGGTTGCAACGAAGTGCTGGTGGAAGCGGGCAGCAAACTAAATGGAGCCTTATTGAAGGCGGGGCTAGTGGATGAGTTGGTGCTGTACCTCGCGCCGCAGTTGCTGGGCGATATGGCGCGCGGCATGGCGCGGCTGGGTGAACTGACCAGCCTGGAGCAGCGCATCGAACTGGAATGGCAGGACGTGCGCCACGTAGGCCGCGATTTGCGCATCGTGGCGCGAGTGAAGAAATAGGGCCGTCATTCCCGCGAAAGCGGGAATCCAGCAAAACAAATACTCCGCGCAGCGGACAAAAACTTGATGTTGTCCCGCCATGCGGGAACCATTCGATCAACTGGATTTCCGCCTACGCGGGAATGAGTGCGCCCGTGAAGGCGCTACATCTGCACGGTGTAAGTCCGTGTCAGGGTAAGCCAAGACCCCGTAGCCGAAGGTAACTGCGTCGTCGCGAGGCGGGGTGGAGAGCAACCGGAAGCGAACTGGCAGTCCGCAGGATAACGAACTCGATTCGGCGTGGTGTGACGACGAGCCTG
>Ga0315281_10005485_pt1 | contig 18139 bp, 18 predicted proteins | sample YL17G07_0_MG_FD_204540 | JGI IMG/M metagenome (GOLD analysis project Ga0315281, IMG submission 204540) | Sediment microbial communities from Yellowstone Lake, YNP, Wyoming, USA - YL17G07_0 | ecosystem: Environmental > Aquatic > Freshwater > Lake > Sediment | place: USA: Wyoming | collected...
CAAAATGCCGACAGGTCTTCCGCGCGTTCCGTCCCACCCCATCATAGTAGTCGAACCACTTCAACCGTTTGTTGGCTTCAGGCGAGAGGTCGGCTACCCTCCGACCAACTTTGATACTCCCAGGGGCTAGTGCACTAATGATCCTCATACCTTTATATTCTAGTGTACGGGATGTTTCTGAACTAGCTCATGGGGATTTTTACTCGATCGGGTCGCGTTGACAATAATTAGCGATTATGTTATTTTATCCTGTAATGAACAGTCGAAAAAACCTACTCGCCCTTACCGACACATAGCTGAATACCCGGTGGGGTGTACTCACGTGTTTATGGAGCCGTCCCACGGGGACGGCTTTTTTGTTTGATAAAAAATCCTGAAATATACTTATCAATTTGATAAAAAAATGAGAGCCGATAGCCGACCGCTGAAAGCTATAAAAAGGAACACAAAATGGTAGATAAATTTAATCCTTCTGAAATCGATAAAAAGTGGCAGAAAAAATGGGCTGAAGACAAGTTGTACAAAGTCGTTGAAGACAAATCGAAGCCTAAATGGTATGCGCTCACCATGTTCCCATATACATCCGGCGACCTCCATATTGGGCATTGGTATGCTATGGCGCCATCAGACGTATACGCGAGGTACAAACGTCTCCAGGGTTATAATGTTCTCCATCCTATGGGTTTTGATGCTTTCGGCTTACCCGCTGAAAACGCCGCAATCAAGCGCAGCATCCATCCTCAAAAATGGACGATGGCGAACATAGAAAATATGCGGCGCCAGTTGAAGAGTATGGGTGCAATTTATGACTGGGACCGAGAAGTAATTACATGTGACCCGAAATATTATAAATGGACTCAATGGTTTTTTGTGAAGCTGTTTGAACACGGTCTCGCTTATCGTGGAAAAGCGCCGGTCAACTGGTGTCCCGAATGCCAGGTAGTACTTGCTAACGAACAGGTGGTAAGCGGAAAGTGCTGGCGCTGCGATTCCGAGGTCATTAAGAAAGACCTAGAGCAGTGGCTATTCCGCATCACAAAATACGCTGACGAGCTGATGCAGCACGAGGGAATTGACTGGCCTGAGCGTATTAAAATCATGCAAAAGAACTGGGTGGGTAAAAGTTACGGGACTGAAATTTCGTTTGCCCTGGACCATCCGGGCGTCATTGAAAAAGAAATCCGTGTCTTTACCACCCGTCCGGATACAATTTTTGGCGTTACTTTTATGGTGCTGGCTCCAGAGAACCCTCTGGTTGCAAAGCTGACAACACCAGAAAAGAAAGCCGAGGTTGAAGCATATGTCTCACGGACCCGGCGGCTGACTGAGATAGAGCGTCTCTCTACTGAGAAGGAAAAAGACGGGGTCTTCATTGGCGCTTACGTCGCCAATAGACTAAATGGAAAAAGAGTTCCCATTTGGATAGCAGATTACGTCTTGCAGAGTTACGGTACGGGAGCTGTGATGGGTGTGCCTGCGCACGACGAACGTGATTTCGCTTTCGCGAAAAAATACGGTATTCCGATTGATGTTGTTATTGCTCCCCTCGACTGGGATGGCGCAGAACTTAAACAAGCCTTCATAGAATCGGGCAAGATGGTGAACTCAGCACAGTTCAATGGTTTACCCAACGAAGAAGGAATTGCTGCTGTTACACACTTCCTTGAAGAGAAAGGCTGGGGAAAGGGCACTATCAGCTATCGGATGCGCGACTGGTTAATATCACGGCAGCGGTACTGGGGCGCACCCATCCCGATGATTTATTGTGACCGGTGCGGCATCGTTCCTGTCCCTGAGAAAGACCTGCCTGTCGAGCTGCCGGAGGAAGCCGATTTCAGTCATACCGGTGAATCCCCGTTAAAGTATAACGAGAAATGGGTGAATACTACGTGTCCTAAATGCGGCGGTTCAGGCAAACGTGAAACGGATACTATCGACGGCTTTATGTGCTCGTCGTGGTATTTCTTACGCTATTGCAGTCCAGATTACGATAAGGCATCTTTCGACCCTGAAAAAGTAAGATACTGGATGCCAGTAGATATCTATACCGGCGGCGCGGAGCACGCGGTGATGCATCTCCTGTATGCCCGCTTTTTCACTATGGCAATACGCGATATGGGACTTGTGACCTTCGGAGAGCCTTTTAAAAAGCTTTTCAACCAGGGTATCATCATCGCCGGCCGTGAAAAAATGAGCAAATCCAAGGGCAACGTCGTCAACCCTGACGAGTATATAAATGAGTTAGGTGCGGACACAGTGCGAGCTTATATGATGTTTCTAGGTCCGTGGGAGCAGGGAGGCGAATGGTTCGACACCGGCATTAGCGGCGTCAGCCGATGGTTGAATCGGGTATGGAATTTAGCTTTGGAAGACTATCAGTCATTATCGCCTGATGAATCGGCTAACCGTGAACTGGAGCGAGTAATTCACCAGACCATAAAAAAAGTCACCGGTGACATGGACCGTTTACGGTTTAACACAATGATCGCGGCGCTGATGGAATTTACCAATTATATGTCTCGTATCAAAGATTCGTGTTCCGTCTCTTCGGAAATGTGGTGTTCGGCGATTACTAACTTACTTATCTTATTAGCCCCGACTGCACCGCACATCTCTGAAGAGTTATGGCAACGTCTTGGACACGAAGGCAGTATCCATAATCAACAGTGGCCGAAGTGGATTGAGGCGCTGGCGAAGGAAGAGGAGATCACACTGGTCGTACAGGTGAATGGCAAGCTTCGCGACCGTATTAGCGTACCGGTCTCAATAAGCGAAGACGAAGCCAAGCAAATTGCTCGCGACAGCGAGAAAGTTAAGACTCATATCGCAGGTAAACAGGTTGTTAATGAAATTTATGTGCCCGGAAAGCTAGTGAATATAGTGGTGAGGTAAACAAAATATTCACAGTTAGCGTTGTAGTTATTTTAATCGTTGTCTGAATACTGATAGCTAAAAGCTAACAGCTAAAAAGGTGTAAACATGAAAATTGCATTTATCGGTGGCGGGAACATGGGGGAGGTAATACTTTCCTCGATTATGGATAAGCGCATCGCCAAAATGAAGGACATCATTGTTAGCGATATCAGCGAGCCTCGTCGCCATTTCCTGGAGCAAAAGTATACTATCCTCACAACCTCGGATAATCAGCTGGCAATTTCAGACGCCAACATTATAGTGCTAGCTATCAAACCACAAACACTCCCAATGGTTATAAATGAATTGAAAAATAAGATTAAACCTTCTCAGCTTATTATTTCTATAATCGCCGGGAAAACAATTTCCGCACTCCGCGGAGGACTCATTCACGATAGGATAGTGCGTTCTATGCCCAATACTCCTGCTCAAATCGGGGAGGGAGTCACTGTCTGGACGGCTACGAGGGAAGTAACAACCACCCAGAAGAAACAAGCCGCGCTTATCCTGGGGGCAATGGGAAGAGAGTTCTACGTTGAAGATGAACGTTTTCTTGATATGGCAACAGCAGTCAGCGGCTCTGGACCTGCCTATCTTTTTTATTTTGTCGAATCATTTATCGAAGCTGCGGTTGCCATCGGCTGGGATCGAAGTATGGCAAAAGAGCTGGTCCTTAACACTGTGCTTGGCGCAGCTCAACTTTTAAAACAATCGGATCGAGAGCCAGCCGACTTGCGGCGTATGGTAACATCGCCCGGAGGTACTACTGCAGAAGCCGTTAGAGTCTTTGATGAAGGTAAGCTGGTTGAATTAATAACCAGGGCAGTCAAAGCTGCCTATGAAAAAGCGCAATTATTAGGCAGGTCTCCAGGTTGACAATAAACGGTCAACAATTTTATACTTAGACATTCTGAGGAGATTAAGAAGAACGTGAAGATACCAGGTGGCACAAAAGTAGGTGGCATTGTCGTGGTGAATGGCACTGCCCAGAGGGCTTGGTATGTCTTCAATTTGGAGATGACAATTGGAGATGACAATCGGATAAATTAGAAGATGTTTTCTTAAAAACTGATACAACCGAGCCCAGGGAAGCAAACCTGGGCTTTTTTATTACCTGGCTCAAAATGACTAAATACACTAATGAATTATAGGCAATTAATAAATAGAATGACGACTAGAATTGGACTTCGCAGCTATCCATCCGGGATCTGGACTGCGATGTTCATACAGGCAATCAGGTCAACCGGTTTTTCTATCTCATTCACTTATTTACCGTTGTACCTCTACCAACAGCGACATATTTCAATGACGTTGGTAGGATCAATAATCTTTGTCTCCGGCATTTTCTCGGGTTTCTTCCAGATCATAGGTGGAACACTGGCTGACCACTTTGGTCACCGCAAAATGTTCATTATGTTTCAACTAACAGAAACCTCGTTTTTCGTACTGTTAGCTGTACTTATTGGAATAAATGCCGCAGTTTGGAGTATCTTCCTCGCATTATTCCTGGTTATGGTCATGGGCGGAATGTCTGCACCGTCTATTTCTGCAATTGTCGCTGACGTTTCGCAAAAAAATCGGCTGACTGAGTCATATGGTCTCATGGCTATCGGAGGAAATTTAGGGTGGGCTATTGGCCCATTAACTGGAGGATATCTTCAGGGGGTATCCTCTTATGCTTGGGTTTTTGGGATCGGAGCGTTGGTTACGGCTCTTTCTTTAATTGGAACCTTTTACCTTCCCAAAGATGCGAGCGTAAAACCAACCGAAATGCTTTCAAAAAAGAACCTCAAAGTATTCTTGTCTGATCCGACCTTGATCATCTTCTGCGCTCTCTGCATGCTGTTCTATCTCGAGACGGCTCAATGGGGAAGTACGCTTTCAGTGTTCACAGTAGACCGTATTGGTTTTACGACTGCCCAATATGGATTACTTATGTCTATTAGCGGTCTACTGATTGTCATTTTCCAGTATCCCATATCTAAGCGGATCGAATGGCTTGGTTTCCGTAAATCTTTGTTAATGGGAAGCATTCTATATGGAGCAGGTTTTTTATCACTGAGCTGGGTAAAATCATTCATACCAGCAGTCGGATCTATAGTCATCTTGGTCGCAGGCGAGATGTTATTTGTTCCATCGTCATACGCTGTGATCGGTAAAATATCCAGAAGTGAGGACAGAGCAAAAAACATGGGATTGCTTGGCTTATGCGCAACTTTAGGAGGCTCTTTTGGACCTTTGCTGGGAGGACTCTTGTTGGACAAATTCCCAACTAAGCCGCTTTATGTATGGGGACCAATTGCATTACCGGTATTTCTTGCAGCTATTGGATTTACAGTATGGCGGGGATATTCAAAGACTGAACCGAATGATGAACCAATCGATAACAGCTGATTGGTAATTGGTAAATAGGAGATGATCACAATTCGTAAGAAGCTGCCAAAACCCTATTCAACATGCAATCCCTTGTGTAAAACCTGGAATACATCGAAAACAAAAAGCCCATCCAAAACGAATCCATATACGGAGATTTTCAGATAAGCTTTTGTTGTATACGATTTTCTTCTACCGATTATTTGCTGTGCAATTTATCGTACTTTGCCTGGAGCTGCTCTTTCGTTTCTTTGTGGGCTTCATCGGGTTTGCATGCATCTACCGGGCACACTTCGACACATTTGGAAGAATCGTGCGCGCCGACGCATTCTGTGCACTTATCGGGGTCAATCTTATATATCGAATCGCCCTCGCTGATAGCCTGATTCGGGCACTCAGCTTCGCACGCTCCGCAACTGATGCATTCATCGGTGATCTTGTAAGCCATTTATGGTTTCCTCCTTTATTCCTTGACCGGTTCTACTATTATTTTACCCGATTTTCGTTCCATGCAACCGGGCGACTAATGCTTTTTTCACATTATCAGGAACTAAGCCATTAATATCTCCGCCTAAACTCGCTACCTCTTTTAAAAGACTTGCTGAAAGGAACTGGTACTGTAGCGTCGCCATCAGGCAGATAACTTCGAGTTCCGGGCAAAGCTTTTTATTCATCAGGGCTGTCTCAAACTCACGCTCAAAGTCGGTTACCGCTCTCAAACCACGGACAATTGTCTGCGCACCCATTTTCTTGGCAAAATCGACGATTAGTCCCTTAAACGAAACCACCTCGATATTGTCAATACGTTTGGTAGCTTCTTTCGCCATTTTTACGCGCTCGGTAGTAGAAAAAAGGAGTCCCCTCCCAGCATTGGTTGCTCCAGACGAAGCTGAACGAGCTCCTCCTGGGCTGTCATAGACACCAATGTACACCTTGTCAAACAGCTTCGCAGCCCTCGTTGCGACATCAAGGTGCCCATTGGTAATGGGGTCAAACGTACCTGCATACACCGCGATCTTCATTACTGCTCCCTCCGGTAAACTGAAATGGTGCTGTCACCATGGCGTCGCTCTTTTATCAATTGAATGTTTCCGTAACTAGTACCCAAGGAGAAACGAGACGAGTGCGTTATCACAACAATGGTATGTGCCTCAACCAGCTTCGATTTCGCTAATTGTTCTAATAGCTCTCCGATTGTTTTGTCTTTATACGGCGGATCAACAAGTATAATATCATACGGTTTATCCAGGAAGGTAAGGATCCTGGCTACACTGCTGCAATAGACATGCGCCTTCTCCGCCAACCTGGTTTTGACAAGGTTCTGTTTGATTATATCACAACACCTGCGCTCACGGTCAACAAAATCTACCCAGCCTGCTCCCCTACTCAAAGCTTCAATCCCCAATGACCCACTGCCCGAAAATAAGTCCAATACTCGCGACCATTCATCAGTAAGATTTTCCAGGATCGAAAAAATAGCACCGCGTACGAGGTCTGTGGCAGGCCGTACACCGGCAATATCCGGTACTTTTAATAGCGTTCCTTTTGCAGTTCCCGTAATCACTCTTAACATTATGTTAATTATAAAAAACTATCTTTGGAGTGTCAAACGACTGACTTCTCATTGTGGATTAGAATTACAGTCTCAAACGTTTTACCAACGCCCGTAAATTTTCGCTGGCGTTTTGCATTATCGGACGTCCGTGTCCCACGCATAATATATCAATATCCATTTCAGCCATGCGGCGGACTGAAGATTTAGCTACTTCAACATCTGTGCTGACAGTTTTCAACGGCAAGCGTAAAATATCCCTCCGTTTATTCAAGGCATCGCCAGCTAGAAGCAACTTATGCCTTGGCGCATAAAGGCTGATACACCCGGCCGTGTGTCCCGGAGTCGGGACAACCTGCAGACCTCCCAGGACGTCAAAGACTTCCCCACCCTCCAACACTCTATCCACTCCATCGGCTCCAATTACAAATTTTCGCCTGAAAGAAGACAGCCCAGGTGTCCGTAACAGTAAGCCAACAACATTCCCCGCAGGATAGGGTATTGTTTTTTCAGGTATAAATACATCATCTTTATGAGCTGCAACATTGGCTGTCATAACTTGCCGCAATTTTTCCAATCCGCCAGTGTGGTCAAGATGATTGTGCGTCAAGATAATCAAACTGACTTCATCCGGTCTCCGCCCAAGTTTATGAATGAAATCAATAATCAAAGGCGCACTACCGGTAAATCCAGTATCGATGAGCGTTAAGTTTTTCTCAACAATTAGGAAGATGTTAGCATAACGAATAGTTATTTGATACAGGTTGGGAAGAATTTTCAGCGTGTACATTGAAGATGTGTCTCACTAAAAATGATATCACAACTTTAAAGCACGCGTAGCGATGCAAGTAGCCATGTATGGAGCGACCGGGTCTCTATCGTCCGGTCCCTGCCTATCCTCAAAAAAATGGGTAATTACGAATCCCGCCTCTAGTTGTCCACCAATCTGGTCGTCAAGCGTATGACTGAATTCCATTGGTTCGCCTTTTACTATCTTTTTTTGTTTCTCTGCCCCATCCAGATCAGTTTCATCAGCATAGGGAAGCTTATATTTCACCCGCAATTCTCCCTTACCCATAGCCAGTTCCCAATTAAAAAGATAGACTGCAGGGTTCATGAATCCTGACAATAACACCCCGCCTTTTCGTAAAACCCGGAAAGCTTCTTTCCATACCTTGCGTACATCCGGTACGAATGTATTGGAAACTGGATGAAATATCATGCCAAAACTGGCGTCAGCAAAACAGCTGATGTCCCGCATATCCCCTTCGATGGTACGTATAATAAGTGAATCTCTCTCGGCTACGAAATGATCACGTTCCAACTGTAAAGGGGAATTATCAAGAACGGTTACGTTAGCGCCAGCCGCCGCCAGCACGGGACCTTGCTGTCCGCCGCCGCAAGCAAGACAAAGAACGTCCAAACCGCCAACCGGTGGGAACCAATTTCGTGGCACGTAAATGGTTGGAGTTAATTTTATTTGCCAATTGCCATGCCGCGCTTCGTTCACAATTTCCGAAGTTACAGGGATCGTCCACTTGTTCCCCTTTTTAACTTCGTTGTCCCAGGCAATCTGGTTATATTTTCTGATGTCCATTACAAGTAGATGATTTAGCCGTTATTTCCACGCTCAAGTCTCTCTATCCATTGCGTCCCGGAGAGCCCGAGCCGATTAAAAATATCATCCACATATCGCACATAGTAGCTATAATCGAAGAGTGCCTCGAGCTCATTAGTTGGAATTGTTTTAGAGACATCGGAATCAGATTTTAATAGCGTCAGGAACTTCTTATTTTCCATCCATGTCTTCATCGCATTTCGCTGGACAATTTTGTAAGCATCCTGGCGGTTCATCCCCTTATCGATAAGAGCGAGTAAGACTCTTTGTGAGAAAAGCAAGCCTCGCGTAATATCCATATTCTGGCGCATCTTCTTGGGGTAAACGAGCAAGCCTTTCATCACGCCTGTAAAAATCGATAGCGTGTAGTCTAAAGCCAGGCATGCATCGGGGAGAATAATTCGCTCTGCAGACGAGTGGCTGATATCACGTTCGTGCCAAAGTGCTATATTTTCCAGGGATGTGGCGGCATATCCACGTATGAGTCGTGCAAGTCCGCATACCCGTTCGCACAATTCGGGGTTGCGCTTGTGCGGCATGGCTGAGCTGCCGGTCTGGCCGGGGCTGAAAGGTTCTTCAGCTTCTCGGACTTCGGTACGTTGAAGATGCCTGATCTCGGTGGCGAATTTTTCCAGAGATCCGGCGACGATGGCTAGAGTAGTTACGAATTGAGCATGGCGATCACGTTGAATTATTTGGTTGGATACCGGAGCCGGCAATAGGCCTAATTTGCTGCAAGCCTTTTCTTCAAGTTCCGGCCTCAAGGTTGCATATGTTCCGACGGCACCCGAAATTTTGCCGACCGCAATGACCCGCTTCGCTTCCTGTAGACGCTGGCGATTGCGGTTCATTTCGTCAAACCATAATGCCAGCTTCAATCCGAAGGTTATCGGCTCTGCGTGTACGCCGTGTGTCCGTCCTGTCTGGGGAGTATATTTGTACTGGACGGCTTTCTCTCCAATGACAAGACTTAATTCCCTCATATCTTCGAGCAAAATATCGGATGCCTCAACCATCTGTAGAGCCAGTGCAGTATCCATAACGTCGGAAGAGGTCATGCCCATGTGTATAAATCGAGACTCATCCCCAAGGCTTTCGGCGATCATATTTAAGAAAGCAGTTACATCATGATGAGTCTCTTTCAAAATCTCGTTCATTCGCTTTAGATTGATGCGTGCCATTTTTATCTTCGGAATCGCGCTGCGGGGAATTTCGCCGAGCTGTGCCCATGCTTCGCAGGCAGCAATTTCAACATCAAGCCATTTCTGAAATTTATTTTCTTCAGACCAGACGCGCTTCATTTCGGGACGGGAATACCGATCAATCATTTTCCGTCTCCTTGCAATTTTTTTCGATAATCATCGTAAGCTTTTCTAATTTTTTCATATTTCAATCCGAGAATTTCAGCGGCGAGATATGCTGCGTTTTTTACACCTGCTAACCCAACAGCAACACACGCGACTGGAATACCCGCCGGCATCTGGACGATTGAATAAAGAGCATCAACGCCCTTGAGCTCGCCGCCTGGCAGGGGGATTCCAATGACCGGAACTGTAGTCCAGCTAGCCATGACGCCGGGTAAATGTGCAGCACCGCCAGCAGCCGCGATGATGACCTCCAGCCCACGCTGCCGTGCCGTTTGGCCGTATTCCCTGGCTTTTTCAGGTGTCCTGTGGGCGGAAATGACATTGACCTCATACTCTATACCAAGTTCTATTAAAATATCCAACGCTGGCTGCACAGCTTCAGTATCGGACTTTGAACCCATGACAACACCGACAAAGGGCATCGAAAAACCTCCAGGACGTATTTCAAGTGTCAAGTATCAAGTAACAAGGTAAACGAAAAATCTAATGACTATTGTTGACCTTCCCCACGATGCTAGAAAATATTTTAAGTAGTTCAGATGCTTCTAATAGGAATCTGTCTCTTTTTTCCTCAATAGCTTTATCTTTTATCTCAAGTAGTCTCAGCCAATAAATACTCTCTTTAATTTCCTTCCGACATATTTTAACGCGCATAGCAAAGTCTTTTCTACTCAGCGCCTCTTGGGCTTCGATATAATTTGCTCCTACGGAACCTGCAGACCTTATAACCTGTTTCGCTAATTCACTATTTATTAATGTTTTCGGACATGTATGAATAAATCTAAAAACATCTTTGGCGTATTTTAGAGTTCTTTCTTCCAGGTCAAACGGTTTAGTCTTAACTTCAGTCATAATATGTTTCTTGAATATTGATTATTGTCTATTGACTATTAATTATGTTGTTATTTAAACAAAGCGATATCTTTACGGTAGTGGGCTCCCTCGAATTTTATCCTGGGTATGTTGTTGTACACCTTTGCCCGCGCTTCAGCGATTGTTTTGCCTGTAGCGACTATCGTTAGCACCCGACCACCGTTAGTTAGTACTTCCCACGGGGTTGAGCCTACTTTTGTGCCAGCATGAAAGACTAAAACATCCTTATCGACATCATGCAAACCTTCAACCGGAAAACCGGTCTTATAACTACCCGGGTATCCTCCTGAAGCCATGACTACTCCGACACAAGCATCTTCAGTACATTCAATTTTAATTTGATTCAACTTTCCTCTGATAATTGCCATTATAATATCGATAAGGTCAGTCTTGAGTCGCGGTAGAATCACCTGTGTCTCTGGATCACCGAGACGACAGTTAAACTCAAACACTTTCACCTCGTTGTTATTTACCATTAAACCGCCGTAGAGCACTCCTCTGAAAGGTCTCCCCTCCTGTGCCATTGCTTTAACGGCAGGCTCCATTACGGTCTCCGTTACTTTTTTCCGCAAAGCAGGGCTATCAAAGACAGGCGGGCTGTAACTTCCCATGCCGCCGGTATTCGGTCCTTTATCTCCGTCGAAAACTCTTTTATAATCGCAAGCCGAGACAAATGGTAACACCGTTTTACCATCAGTAAAAACAAAATTGCTCATTTCCCGACCGGTCAAATATTCTTCAATTAAAACTTTATCAGCTGCCGCACCCAATTTTTTGCCCTGCATAAAATCTGTCAGTGCAGCGACAGCTTCATCGCTTGATGCTGCTACCACTACCCCTTTTCCGGCCGCTAAGCCATCCGCTTTTACTACGATCGGCGGTTTCTGTTTCTTGACATAGTCGCAAGCTTGTTGATAATCGGTGAAGGTGATAGCTTTTCCGGTCGGTATGTTGTACTTCTTTAGAATTGACTTGGCAAAGACTTTGCTGGATTCAATCTCGGCAGCAAGCTTGCTGGGACCGAAAATTGGAATGCCTATGCTTTCAAAATAATCGACGATACCATCTGCCAGGGGTACTTCAGGTCCAACTACTACTAACTCAACTTTTTTCTGCTGGGCTGCCTTGGCGAGTGCTTTGATGTCCGAAGCATTAACATCGATATTCTGTGCGATTCGGGCTGTACCAGCATTTCCCGGTGCAGCGAAAAGTTCTTTAACTTTGGGACTCTGAGCTATTTTCCAGACTAGAGTGTGTTCCCTGGCGCCGTTTCCAACAACGAGGACTTTCAGTTTAACCCTCCTGCTGTTTATTTAATTAGCGTTGCGAGTCTCTATGAAATCGAGACGTGGCAATCTCTGGGCAAGAAGGGTGCTCTGCATATCAGGGAGATTACCACGTCGCTTCGCTCCTCGTAATGGTTTATGTTACTCCCATTCAATTGTTGATGGAGGTTTAGAGGTGATGTCGTATACTACTCTGTTGACTTCAGAAACCTCATTAACAATCCGGTTTGAAATCCGTGCGAGTACATCGTATGGTAAACGCGCCCAGTCGGCTGTCATCGCATCTTCACTGGTTACGGCGCGAATACCTACCAGATAGCCATAAGTGCGGTGGTCGCCCATTACACCCACACTCTTAACATCTGTGAGAACAGCGAAGCTCTGCCATAATTCCCGATATAACTGCGCTTTCTTTATTTCATTCATGAGGACAAAATCAGCCGACCGCAGAATTTCCAGCTTCTCTTTAGTCACTTCGCCAATTATACGGATTGCAAGACCGGGACCGGGGAACGGCTGGCGCCAGACCATTTCCTCAGACAGTCCAAGCTCAAGCCCGACCTGCCTTACCTCGTCTTTAAAGAGGTAGCGCAGCGGCTCAATTAATTTCAATCGCATTCGGGCTGGCAGCCCACCAACATTGTGATGGGTCTTAATCTTGGCGGAAGCAGTGCTGCCCGATGATGCGCTTTCGATGACATCCGGATAAAGTGTGCCCTGCGCCAGGAAATCGACCTTGCCCAGCTTAGTGGCCTCTTCTTCAAATACGGCAATAAATTCCTCGCCAATAGACTTTCTTTTTTGTTCGGGGTCGGTAATTCCTTTCAATCTCTCGAGGAAGCGACCCGTAGCTTCGACAAAAGTAATGTTCATACCAAGATTCAACCGGAAGGCAGTAAAGGTACGCTCAACTTCTTCGCGGCGGAGAAGGCCATTATTAACGAAAATGCAGGTTAATTGATTGCCGATTGCCTTGTGAATGAGCGTGGCAACCACTGCTGAGTCCACACCGCCGGATAGCGCGGCGATTACCTTTCCTCCCCCGACCTGAGTTTTAATAGTCGCTATGCTTTCCTCAATATAATTACCGATTGTCCAATTGCCTTTACATTTACAGACATTCAATGCGAAGTTACGGATAATTTCTTTACCCTGTGGAGTGTGAATAACTTCGGGGTGGAATTGGATGCCGTATAAATTCTTCCCATTAGAAATTGCTGCTAGCGGTGTATTCTCAGTGTGCGCGATTGCTTTAAATCCAGGAGGCATCTGATCGATACTATCTCCGTGACTCATCCAGACTGTGATTGCCTCTAATAAACCACCAAATAAAGGAGAATCCCGGTCGCTGATATGGAGGACGGTGTGTCCGTATTCGCGCTTCGTCGCCGGCGTTACCCTTCCACCCAACTGGTGTGTAATTGCCTGCATTCCGTAGCAGATACCTAGAACTGGCACGCGGCTTTCAAACACCCAGGCCGGTGCAAGAGGGGCATTCTGTTCATAAACGCTTGCCGGACCTCCAGAAAGAATTACTCCTTTAGGATTGAGATGTGCGATTTTTTCCCAGGGTACATCGAAAGGAACCAGTTCGCTGTAAACGTTACATTCACGGATGCGCCGGGCAATTAACAGGTTATATTGCGAGCCGAAGTCGAGGACAACAATTGATTCCCGTTCGGCAGTCGGTATCGGTTGTTCAACGCGAGCTGGTTTTATACCTGCTTTTTCCTTCGCTATTTCAAGATATGTAGTAACCTCGATATCGCCACTGGTAGCTACTCTACCTGCTGTGCTCTGCTTGGGATTTTCCTGTTCGGTAGTCATAAATTACTTTTTTACCTGCCTCCGGATTCAAAATTCCGGTCCGCATATTCGTGTTGATGATTGTAACCTATTATAACCGAATTTCACCCAACTGGCACTATGTGTTGACGGCTGTTTTATTATGCCTGCGGCTTTATTTCCATTAGTTCAATGAGTACATTATCAGGACCCCACATGAAGGCTATCTTTAACCCCGGCCTTAATGTCATTATTTCATTGCGAAATTTCACTCCATTCGATTTCAGCGCCTGCACGGCTGACTCCAGATCGTCCGTTCTTATGCCAAAATGTTCCAGTCCACCGGCAGGTCCTGTACCCGGTGTCCCGGTCGACTGTGCGATTAAAATCCTTGAGCCGTTAAGGTTAAGCTCGGCGCTTTTTCTGCCCGGCGGCATTTCTCTTAAATATACCTTTTTGGCATTGAAATTCTTTTCATAAAATTCGGCGGTTTTTTCTACGTCGGGGCTCACCAGGTGAATATGGTCGTACCAGTAATTGGGCATTCCTACCTCCAGTAAAATAGTATGTCGCATTGTAGAACACTCATGGTTTCATGGTCAACTGGTAAAAACTAAAACCTGACCGCTAAGTGCTGAATGCTCATTTTTAATGCTATACTAATCGTGTATGAATTCAAAGATTTCCAGCCTGAACAAACAGATTACTGAAGCCGTAAATATATTGAAAAAAGGTGGTATTGTGGCTTATCCCACCGATACCGTATACGGGTTGGGAGCTAGTATGGCGAGCTTAAAAGCAATAGAGCGTATATTTGAGGTGAAAGACCGCCCGAAGGGAATGGCGATGCCGTTGCTCGCAGTAAACAGGGCGCAAATTAAGAAACTGGTGAATAACATTCCTCCATCAGCCTGGCTGCTTATGTACAATTTCTTGCCCGGTGCTCTGACTATCATCCTTCATAAATCTGATATCGTGCCGGATGTTATCACCGGAGGCAGTAAAACCATCGCCGTCCGCATCCCCGACCATCCAGTCCCAATTTCCTTGATTAAAGGACTTGGACAACCAATCGTCGGTACGAGCGCTAATCTTAGCGGTCAACCGAGCGCTCTCACAGCCGAAGAAGTAAGAATTCAGATAGGCGACAAAGTTGACTTGGTAATTGACGGAGGCCCGTGTCCGGGCGGTATCGAATCGACCGTCGTCGACGTAAGCGGCAGGAAACCAGTTGTCAGGCGGTTGGGGGCAATCAGCCTTGAGCAATTGCAGCATAGCTGCCCCGATATTCAACTGGCAAAGGAGATAAAAAATGCGTCTCGCAATCGGTAGCGATCACAGAGGACTTCGATTAAAAGTAAAAGTAGAGGAATTCATAAAGGCAGCCGGGCATACTTACCAGGATTTTGGAGTATTTACGGAAGAGCGCGCTGATTATCCATTAATTGCTCAAAAGGTTGGAGAGGCGGTTGCCAGCGGTGAATTCGATCGGGGGATTCTGGTGTGCGGCACAGGAATCGGGATGTGCATGGCGGCAAATAAGGTAAAGGGTATCCGCGCGGCGACGGCATTTAACACTTTCAGCGCAGAACGGGCACGGATGCACAATGACGCTAATATCCTCTGCCTTGGCGGTGAAAACGACCAGTCAGAACTCAAAGAAATGGTAAATGCCTTCCTCAACACTGAATTTGAAGGTGGTCGCCACCAGGATAGAGTAGATATGCTAAAGGAAATGGAAAAATAAATAAGAAATAATAAATCCTAAACACCAAAAAACAAAAAACTCTGAAATCTAATAAGCAACAACTGACCATATCTTTTCTATTGAAGAAATCGTTGCCCTAGTCAAGTAATCCTGCTAGAATAGGGCTACCTGTCACACTCAATTGGTAAGGTGTCATCATGTCAATGTCGTTCGCAGACAGAGAATAACATGGCCAAGGGTATCCAACTAACCGACGGTTTCGTCTTGCTCCGACCATACCGTACCGAAGATCTCGAAGACTTGCATACCGCCATTCTGGAGTCGATGGCAGAGCTTACACCATACCTGGACTTCGCTCGTGATGGCTACTCATTCGAGCAGAGTAAGGAATGGGTGACAACGCGCTCAGATGAATGGAATAAAGGGATCAGTTACGATTTCGCCATCACCGATGCTAGTAACGGTCAGTACCTTGGTGGCTGTGGCTTGAATAAGTTCGATGCCGAACGAAGGATTGGCAACATGGGTTACTGGGTCAGGACGAGCAGGACTAAGTGCGGTGTGGCGACGGCGACGGTGGTGCAATTGGCGAGGTTTGGGATTAAAGAACTAAGGCTCAAGAGAATCACGCTTGCAATTGCAACCCATAACAAAGCGAGCCAACGCGTCGCTGAGAAGGGAGGCGCGGCGCGAGAGGGAGTCTTGAGAAACGGGATGTTCGTGCGTGATTTAATGTATGATTGCATTATCTACTCAATTATTCCGCAAGACCTTGAGTTGCCATTAGTCTAAAATCCGTACCTTTCAAATTGACCCAAATTTGACAATACTCTCTCGGTTATGTTATTTTAGCTTATTATGAATTTGCTATTGGTCTCTCTAGTACTTATTGTTACATACACAAGTCAGTGAGTGGGATACGAAAATCAGACTCTTGAGCCGTCCCACAGGGACGGCTTTTTTGTATCCGTAAATATTCAGAGGGGAACGCACAAATGAGAAGTGATTCAATTAAGAAAGGAATCGAGCGCGCCGGGCACCGTTCGCTCTTGCACGCCGTTGGAGTTCGCCGCGCTGATATGGATAAACCGTTTATCGGTATAGTGAATAGCTTCAGTGAAATCGTTCCCGGCCACGCCCACCTGGATACCATTGCTGCGGCAGTAAAAGAAGGTGTCTACATGGCTGGCGGTGTTCCCTTTGAAGTCAATACAATTGCCGTCTGCGACGGCATAGCCATGAACCATGAAGGTATGAAATACAGCCTACCCAGCCGCGAACTAATCGCCGATTCGGTGGAGGTCGTGGTTGAAGCGCACCAGTTCGACGCTCTCGTTTTCATCCCGAACTGCGACAAGATCATCCCCGGTATGATGATGGCGGCGGTTAGATTAAACCTGCCGGCGGTATTTGTCAGCGGCGGACCTATGTTGAGCGGTCGACTGATGGTCAATGGCAAAATAGAGCACATCGATCTGATAACTGTTTTCCAGGCAGTTGGGAGAGCTGTCAGAAAAGAAATCACCGAAGATGAACTGGAACAGATGGAAGAACTTGCTTGTCCCGGCTGCGGAAGCTGTGCAGGTATGTTCACCGCCAATACGATGAACTGCCTCACGGAGGCTATCGGACTAGGATTACCGGGTAACGGGACAATTCCGGCTGTGGACACGAGGCGTTTGCAGCTGGCACGACAGGCAGGAGCGCAGGCGGTTTTTTGCTGGTCGAAAAATATCAAGCCGCGCGACATCGTAAATGAAAAATCGCTGCACAATGCCTTTACCGTCGATATGGCGTTAGGCGGCAGCACTAACTCAGTCCTGCACCTGGCAGCGGTTGCCAATGAGGCAGGAGTCCCGTTCTCACTCGAGAAAATTAACGAAATCAGCGAAAAAACTCCATATATCGCCAAATTGAGCCCCGCCGGTGAATATCACATTGAAGACCTGGACCGTGCCGGGGGCATTCCCGCCATAATGAGAGAAGTCAAAGACCTGTTAAACCTGGATTCTTTAACCGTAACAGGAAAAACCGTTGTTAAAAATATTAGCGGAGCCCGAGTCTTCGACCGCGATGTAATCCGTACCCACGCAAAAGCATATTCACAGACCGGCGGGCTTGCCGTCCTATTCGGTAACCTGGCACCTGACGGTGCAGTTATTAAAAAAGGCGCGGTTCCTGCAAATATGTTGACCTTTAAAGGTCCTGCCCGGGTCTTCGACTCTGAAGATGATGCGACTAAGGCAATTATGAAAGATCAATTTAAAGCTGGCGATGTTATTGTTGTCCGTTACGAGGGACCAAAGGGCGGTCCGGGCATGAGAGAAATGCTCACCCCTACATCTCTTATCACCGGGATGGGCATGGAAGACAAGGTGTATCTGATAACGGACGGACGTTTTTCAGGTGGTTCGCGCGGCGCTGCCATCGGGCACGTTTCACCGGAAGCTGCCAGCCGTGGACCAATTGCCGCCCTGAAGAACGGTGACATCATCAACATCGACATTCCGAAAAACAAACTCGAAGTGCAACTTTCTAAAAAAGAAATTTCCGAGCGGTTGGCTAAACTAAAGGACTTCGAACCCAGGTTTACTACGGGATACTTAGCGCGCTATGCAGAGAAAGTAAGTTCTGCAAGCACAGGAGCTGTGTTTGAAAAGTAGG
>Ga0315281_10005486_pt1 | contig 18138 bp, 18 predicted proteins | sample YL17G07_0_MG_FD_204540 | JGI IMG/M metagenome (GOLD analysis project Ga0315281, IMG submission 204540) | Sediment microbial communities from Yellowstone Lake, YNP, Wyoming, USA - YL17G07_0 | ecosystem: Environmental > Aquatic > Freshwater > Lake > Sediment | place: USA: Wyoming | collected...
AATCTTTCGGGGCGACTTCGGAAAAAGAATTCCGTCACCGCCCATTTACCCGTAGGACACTTGGCGCGAGTGGCTAAAAAGGCTTTGGCAAACCCTTCCGCTGTGCAAACTTAGCGGAAACTAAAGTGTAAAGGATTTTCCAATAGCGCAATTGGTTACATCAATAGGGATGGTTTGTCCCGTGATGCCAGCGTCAGAAGGAGTTGCGCCGCAATCAACATTCGTTATCGTAATATGACCCGTTGGCGCTGTCCATCCAGTTGGGATGGTGAGATTAATCGCATAACCGCCAGTTATAAGCGGGCCTCCAATATCGCCGACGGCGGTAAAGGTGAAGGTAAAAGTTTTGCCGGTTCCGTAAACCACAGTTGACGGGGAGACCGTCATCGTTCCCTGTCCATCCGTAGTCGCGATTGTCAGCGGCGCCGCCGATGCAGATTTGACCGGCAAAGCCAGGGCGACCAACGCCAAGACCATATATATTTTCCAGAAAGAGTTTTTATAATTTATATTTTTTGTGTTCATATTTTTCCTTATGATTATTTCTTAAAGTTTAGACGAAGGCGGCTTATGTTTATAAGTCGCTGAAAACGCGCAAAGGGTATGGGCGTATGAATTCTCAAAACGACACATTGCTTCAAAATAGAGCTCCTATAAAATCATTCTCATCAAACGACGTTGCCATTGTATGCGCTTTCGTTGAATTAAGCGTTTTTCGACGGCGCGTTTGGGGGGAGCTGTAAAACGCAGAAGCGCCCCCGCCATGATTTCTCAGGGGCGCTGTTTGTTTATGAACTGCGCTTACGGCGTGTAATACTCAATCGTCAACTGCGGTCGGTCGGTTGCCGTTAGAGCGTCGCCGCCATAGAACGAGACGAAATCCATGACCTTGTTATTGTTGTCGTCTAACGTAAAGCGCAGACGGAATTGCGTCACGCCAAACGGGTTGACGTATTTGAAATTGACGGGGTTTAGCGTGAGTTGATATGTAGGGAGTATTGTCGCAACAAAACTGCCCGCGCTTGAAATGAGCGCGCCCGGCGCTTGAAAATCCGTCGCTTCCAGCGGACTAAGACCGAAGAAGCCTTTTGCCATATCCGCGATTAACGCGCCGTGTGTAGTAAAGGGATCCGTGCCGGTTACGCCCGCTTTCTTGATTTTTACCGTCGCTTTGCTAATGATTGCATTGTCCGGTAATCTGGACGTATCGAAATACAGAAGCGAGCGATATTGCTTGTTTGCGGAGTCGTCGCCAACGCGCAAAACGCTGGTTGCGTTCATCATGTTGCCTTCATTGCCAAACTCGGAGGATTCGAGAGTCCAGCCGTCGTTTGCGGCGGTAGAAGTGAACGCGATGGTTTTGTTGACGGTGTAGGTTGCGCCGCCCGTGAATGGCAAGACCGTAAGCGGATTCCCAGCCAAATCAGCGATAGTGGCGGCGACAGGCACATCCAAGCGGACCGTGCCGTTGTTGCCAGTTCCTGTGTTGACCCTAACAACGCGCGTCGCGCCATTTCCGTAAACGCCGCTAATAGACGTCCACGTTACGCCAACGGTATTCAAAGTGAAATCGCCGACATCGACGCCCGTCACGGGTTCATCAAACTTTACGGTAAAGTTTACGTTGGCTGCAGCGGTCGGGTTGGCGTCGGCGCGGACGATAGATAAAACGGTTGGCGAAGTTTTGTCAATCGTATAAGCTTGACCAGTCGTAAAGTCGCCGTTGCCTACGCCCGTTCCGCCAAGCGTTTTGGATACCGCGTCTAGGATGGAGTCGTTGTCGCTAAGGTCAAGACGCAAAGAGCCGTCGCCGGAACCCGTGTTTACGGTCACAGTGTAAACGACGCCAGAACCGTTCACGGGAGGAGAAATGGCGGCGCTTGAAACGCCGCTTGCCGTGAGATTGAAATCCGATGTATCCACGCCCGTAACGGGTTCGTTGAACGTCACTGTGAAATCCACGCTGGCGGCGTTGGTTGGATTCGCGTTGGCGCGATTGATGGAAACCACGAAGGGGTTGGTCGTATCCACAACCACGCTAACGGGCGAGCCAAAGACGGCGGAAACATTGCCCGCCGCGTCCTTTGCCCACGGATATAAAGTATAGTTTCCTTCCGCGCTGACGGTATAAGTCGTGGGGGCGACGCTCGACCAACCCGCCGCGTTTCGCGCGGGCGGAGTCGCAGACGTCGTGATTTTGTAACCAGTTACGCCGATATTATCGGACGCCGTAAAAGCCGTAATCGGAACGCCAAGACTCAACGAGGGAGACGTTGCCGCGAAGGAGTCAACTGTTGGCGCAATCGAATCCCCGTTTACGATTGAAACTTGAAAACCGCTCGCAGTCGCAGAAAGCACGCTGACCGTGATGCGGTTTGTCGCGTCTGTAAAAGTTTCGCCTACCGTCCACATGGCGCCGGCGTCGCCGGTGTCGCCGTTGAGGTCAGGGTCAATCACATGCGCGGGATTTCCGCGCGTTGTCACCACATCGTGAATGATGACCGCTTGTCCCGGCAATTTGTAATCGTATCCCGTTTGCATGCGCGCTTCGACGGTGTAAAAATGCGAGCTGGAGCCGTTGATGGGAATCATCGCCAGCAAGTAATTGCCGGTTTGCGGCAAGGCTAATTGTTCCAGCGTGAGCGTGGCGGAAGTGTTAAATGCGACGGTGTATTTTTGCCCGGCGGGAATCCATCCCAACATATTTTTATGGTACGAAATAGTGTGTTGTCCAAGACATCCGTAAGTTCCGTATGGCGTAAGTCGAGAACATTTCCAAGTGTCGCTCATCACATCCCATTGATTGTCGTAAGTTAAGCCGTAATTCCCCGAGGAGTGCGGCAACCCAAAGGCGTGTCCCATTTCATGCGCAATCACGGTAATGTCTTTGTATCCCCATGGCGGCTCCCATGTCATGGGCCATACTTTTGTGACTCCATCCAGCGTCATGTATTGCGAACCGCCCCACGCATACCCATCTAATTCGCTGTTGAACATAAGATTAATGCCGGTGAAGCCTGCAAAATTTACTTGCGCGTCCGCCACGCCTGTGCAATCCTGAGCGGCTCGGGTAAAGTCAAGCGCATTGTTGTACACATAATAGGAGCGCGGATGCGGCAAGGTATACCATCCGTACGCCGCGCTACCGTTGATATTGACGACGTTGTAAGACGCCTCCTGCCAATAGTGGTTCAAACCGGGATACGTAGAGCCGTACATGTCTTGAAAATAAGTCAGCGACTTAGGTTGGGCGGCAATATCGTTAAACCTGCACATAATGGACACGAACGGGCGAGCGCCGGTCACCGCCAGCGCATTCACATCAGCCATGGCGGAAACGTCGGCGGCGTCAAGCGCGATGGCTCCCACCTGAACGGACGTCGTTCCGTTTGCCAACGCTGAAACTTCTGGCGCGCCTTGTATCGTGACGCGGCGACGGTCTAACGCTAAAACGCCGCCAAGCGGAACGGCGAGCGCTTCGTCCAACAAAAGCCGGCTTTGCCGACCGCTATCTTCCGTGAGAATGTAAATCGGCGACGCTGGCGCTCCGTTGGGCGCATCGCCCCAATGGATATTAAACCAACCGCTGGCAGAGAATGGCGTTCCCGTTTGCGCCGACGCCGATTGCGAATTGGCAAAGGTTATCGCAATCAAAAATAATACCGTTAATAGGTTATAGAAGACGCTCTTTTTTTTCATGGCTACCTCCGTAAACAGTGTAACTTAATGCCGCGCAGTTTGCGCGCAAAGCGCATAAGTTATGTTTTCAGTTTTGAAAACATAACAAACAGCGCCAAATTTGGTTGCGGCTAAAAATTGTACAGGACTTTCGCTTTACGACGTCCTTTTCTTTATGTCACCCTGAGCGCTAGCGAAGGGTCTTTGAAACAATCGTAAAGATTCCTCGCTTCGCTCGGAATGACAAGCGAAAGTCCTGTTGTATTTACTCTGGGTCGCGGATAACCCACACCGCCACGCCCGCGCCGACAAAGGCGGCGACAATCAACAAGCCCACTAATAATGGAGAAGACGTTGCGGAAGATGCGGGCGCGGGAGTTAACGTCGGGGAAGCGACTATTAAAGTCGGAGACGCGACGACGGACGCTGTGGGCGTGAGCGCGATTGGCGTCGGCGCGACAAAAGCTGTGGACGTCGGCGTCGCGGGCGGAGGTTGGGTTGCCCCGCGTTTGACGAGTAATTTTTGTCCCTGCTGAACGACGAGATTATTCCCAAGATTATTTAACGCTTGAATAGATTTAATTTTTGTGTCGTATTTGATGGCAATTTCCCACAAGGTTTGCCCGTATTGCAATTGATGATAGACGTCGCCGCTGGGCAACGCCGTGTTGATTATCACGGGCACAATGTATTGACTCGCGCCCGCCGCATTTGAACCTTTTGGCATACTCGTCAAAATCGCGGACGCTTCGCTCGGCATTTGACCTGACCCTGTCGCGGCGGCGGCGTCCACCGCGTAATAATATCCGCCCGAACCTTGCGCTATGCCCGCGCCGATGTGCGTGTAATTCGGCGAGAGCATGGTGTTCATGTGCAGATCGTCCTGCCACCCCACGAGGATTTCGTTCCACGCCAGCGGACTGCCGCCGCTACTCAAAATATTTTCGGAGCGAAAACCGCCAAGCGAAAGATTGCCTGCCAGCGGGAAGCCCAGCCCCAGCAATTGTTGGGTGTAGGTTGTGCCGGGGCGCTCATGCGTGACGGCTCCCGTCGCCGCCATGTAATTCGCTTGCGATTGCGCGGACTGCATCAACGCGGAGTGAACCGCCAACGTGGACAATCCGTTGGCGAGGCGCAGACTGTTCACCGCGTCAATCAACTGATTGGGCGTTGTGACGGTTTGCTGCAATGGCGGTTGCGCGGCAACGTCTTGAGGATCGGCGAAAAAGCAAATTGCGCCAATCAAACAAAAGATAAGCCAAGTTTGTTTTTTGTTGCGCATTTGAACATCCGCCGTAAATCTATCACAAAATTGCGGAAATGGCGTTGTGAAAATAAAAGCCCCTGCGCGGTTTTGACGCGCAGGGGCTTGCGTTTTAATACTCTCTCGCAAAGCGCTCATGCGCCCATAAAAACTTTTGGCGCTTATCCATCACGCGGACAAGACCGCCGAAGGCGGGGTCTTTTTCTTTGAGGAAGGCGTGGAGCTCGCGGAGGATGGCGCTTTTGGCGACCTGTATTTGACCTTGCGACAGATTGGGGGCGTCGTTGGAGCGCGACATTGCCGAGCCCTTGCCGATGGCGTCAAAACTATCTTTGCCGAAGGCGAGTTGAGTTTTAATAGATTTGTAGGTTGCGTCGTCCAAAATCAAATTTGCGGCGGAGGCGACGGGTAGAATTAAACTCAAGGCGGCGGTTAAGGCTTGAAGATAGGGCGCGGCTTTAGAGAGCCATTCGTAAGGCAGCTCCAATTCGTAGACGCCGCGCGCGGCGCCTTCTGGGTTGAGCGCGAACAAGGGCAACTGCGAATATTCGCACCACAACGAAACGCGAAACTTTTGATTGACTTGTTGTTTTAGATTTTTGAGGAAGTCGGCGTCTACGGGAATCACGCTAAACAAGCGCGGACCGTCTTTGGCTTCGGCGGCGAAGGTTTGCATGAAATAATTGTAAGAGGCTTCCGCTTTGCTAATCAATTCGCGCTGATTGGGGCTGAGGTCGTCAAAGCGCCCGATTGTTTTTTTGTCTTGCTTGATTAAGAATTGACGCGCGTTCTCCAGCTTATCGAGCGTGGTTTGATTGGCGAGCGTTTCTCCGACAGGGACAGGGCGCGCGGCGGGGGCGTTGCGCAGGAGCAAATCAATTTCCTGCCATTCGCCGCAGACGGGGCACGCTTGGTCGTGACGACTGCGCGCTTTGTTTTCAATCAATTTGCCGACGTCAAACAATCCGAGACACGGATTTGAATTCAAGCATGGAACCATCGTTTCGCAGATCAAACCTTCCCAAAAACTTTCCGTCAAATATTTAATTTCATCGGTCAGCATGGCGAGGAAGCGTCCGGGATACGGCGCGCGGACGGCGATGCGCACGGCGTTGTCCTGACGTTCCAGCAAGGCGCGTCCGTTGTAATCGTCGTCGAGGACGAGACCGCGTTGCCAGTGAACGCTATCGTTGTAGCGCGCGCGCCCGAGCGAATATTGACTCAGACGCGCAATCAATTGATCGAACAAGCCTTCGGCGGAGGACGGTTTTCCTTTGTCGTCTATGATGTGGCAGATTTGCGTTTGTTGAAGGTCGTGCTTCGGCGATTCCGAACCCCACGCGTTTACAAAATTTTCGGGGCGATTGGCGGGGACGAGCTGGACGATCAAACTCACGGGGTCGGTTTCTTCATTTACAGAGCGCCCCACAACACGGTAGGAAAGAGCGAAGCCTTCCATTAATCGCAAAAAGATTTGCGCTTCAATGGGACGCGTCGTGTCGCTCCACAATTGCGCGAGATGGGAGAGACTCGCCAAGCCGCCTGCGACGCGGGTGGCTTCATCGTTGAGGAGCCAATTGAACGCCGCCGCAAACCAATCGGGGCGCAGGATGACGACGTCGCGCAGAGCGGAGTTGTGCGGGTAGTGCGCGAGGCGACCAAGACGATGCGAAGTGGAAACGAACAGGTGCGCAATATCGTCGTCCATTCCATGCGCGCGGCAGATGGAGATGACTTCGTCCAACGCCAAACTCAGCGCGTTTATTTTTTGCAGGGCTTCGCGCGCGGCTTGAAAACTTTTTGGCACGGAGCGCCCCGCTTCGGGCAGGGTTGCGGCGACGCGGGCTATCGCAAGTTTGAGGTCTTCCATATTTTTGCGTTCGCCGTTCGCGTCGGGTTGGCTGTCCACAAAGAGAAAGTCAACTATGGTTTCTCTGCCAAACAAATCCAAAAGTTCGTGACGATCAATGGCGGGTGGCGGCGCTTCTGAATTGCAATGCGTTGCGACGACCAAAATTTTCGCGTCGGGCGCGCGATGTTTGACCAGCTGAATCCATTCCTTGACCGCGCCCTGCTGAGAATCTTCATGCGGATTCCAGACGACGAGATAAACGGCGGAGGCGCTGAAGAACAACTGATGCGCGGGACGATACGCGCGTTGACCGTTGAAGTCCCAAGCGTTGAGGGTAATTTCGCCCCCATCGGGGTGGGCGACTTTGATTTGCTGAATTTCAATCCCCTGCGTGGATTCGCGTTCCTGCCATGCTTCGCCGCGCAAAGCGTCCGCTAAACAGCTCTTGCCCGCTTTGTCTGCGCCGACGAGGATGAGCTTGGCTTCGTTGAGAGCGGTTTGCGGTCCCGATTTGAGCCGCAGATAAAGCTTGACGGCGTCCAGCCCTTGTTTGTAGGCTTCGGCAAGTTCGGGATTAAGGGGGTTGCTACGGAGGTCGAGCGCTTTCAGATTGGAAAGCGACGCCAGACTCAGCGGCAGCTCTGTGAGTCTATTTCCAGAGATTTCATTTAGAGCGTAACTGTATTTGCATGACAGCTGCGTTCCGCCTAACGCCAAAAGTCGAAGTTGTTTCAAATTGCCAAGCGCGGCGGGCAGGATGGATATCTCGTTGTGAACCGCGTAAAGCGCTTCCAAATTTTCAAGATTGCCAATCCACTCCGGCATGATCGAAATTTTATTGGCTGAGAAAGAGAGATCTTTTAGGTTTGTCAATTGACTAATCTGCTCGGGCAATTGGGTCAGCAGGTTGAGCGAAAGGTCAAGGAGCGTTAATTGCGCCAGTTGACCGCAACTCCCCGGCAACGTCGCTAAACGGTTGCTGAAGAGTTCCAGCGTTTGCAAGTTCGTGAGCGCGCCCAACGCCTCTGGCAACGCCGCCAGTTGGTTGCTGGAGAGATCCAGCGCTTGCAACTGAGTCAGACTCCCGATCCATTCGGGCAACTTGGTCAGTTGGTTGTCGGAGAGTTTCAGCGCTTGCAACTGGGCGAGGTTCTGTAGCCATTCAGGCAGTTCTCTCAATTGGTTTTTTTCGAGGTTCAACGATTGCAGCTGCGTAAGTTTCCCTAGCGCTTCCGGTAATTCGGTCAATCTTATATCGCGGAGATTAAGTTCTGTCGCCCCAGAGATTCTAACCGCTTCAATTTTCTTTTCTGCTTCAAGATATGCTTGGTCGCGCGTCATGTTTATCGCCTTTTGGATTTAGTGGATGTGTTAAAGACCTGACAGGCGTCGGCGCCTGTCAGGTCTTTTTAGGGTGAAATTTTTATCAGTCTATTTTACTCGTAATTGCTGGCAACGCGCAAAGACTTCGGAATTTGCTTTGGCGCGGTTAATCCAATGGGGACGGCGATTCATGCTAAAATCAGCGCGTGACTGAAACTATTAAAGTAATCGCAACCAATCGCAAAGCCAGCTTTGAATATTTTCTGATGGAAAAATTCGAGGCGGGGCTTGTTCTGTTTGGGTCGGAAATCAAATCTATTCGCGCCGGGCAGGTCAGCATTCAGGAAGCTTATGTGGATGTTCCAAACGACGCGGAAGCTTGGTTGCTCGAAGCGCACATCGCTCCGTATGAACAGGCGGGAAAATTTTTCAACCATGAGCCAAAACGCAAGCGCCGTCTGCTCTTGCATAAAAAACAAATCCGCGCATTGCGGAACGACGTCCGCATCAAAGGCATGACCGTTGTGCCGCTCCGCGTGTACATCAAAGACGGGCGCGCTAAAATTGAAATCGCTCTTGCGAAAGGCAAAAAAAATTACGACAAACGCGCCACGATCGCCAAACGCGACGAAGCGCGCAGCGCTGAAAGAGCGACGCGAGTTAGATAAGCGCTCCTTCTTTTTTCTTTTTACAACAGAAGAAAGACGAAAGAAGGAAGAAAAAATTTATGCCCACTTTTACCATTGGCGGAATAAACTTACTGCCCGAACCTGAAAAGCGCGCGATTTATTCGCGTTATATCCCCGCGTCGCTTTTGAAAAAATTTAACATTCCTCCGCTAACTTCGGCGACGGGTTACAACTTGTTGCAATTTCGTTTTGCGTCCGGGTCAACCGACGTCGAAATGCGTCTCTTCCACGAGGCGAATTTTCCCGACCCGATTCTTTATTCGCACATCACGGATACGATGAACGGGCAAATTCACGTTCTGCTTTATATTCTCAACGATCCAGCGTCGCCGCGCTTTGACGTGGATAAAATGCCCGACGGTGCGCCGACCCAATTCGGGACTTTGCGGAGAAATATCGAGGCGGAAAAAAACGCCCTCGCGGCGGGACTGGCTCCCGGTCAAGTCAGACGCGGGCTGAGGTTATTGGGGCAGGCGATTGAATCGTTCGAGAGCTTTGTCTCCGCGCTTGGGCACGATATATATTTCGTCGAGCCGTTGTATTATCACAACGCGGTCATCTTCGAGCGTTATGGATTTTTATATCAGATGGGCAAGCGTTTAATGGACAGCATCCACGCGGGGTTTCAAAGCGGAGGCGATTTGACCGCGCAGCTGGACGGCTCGAATCCGTTTCGCCAGCCCGAAGCCGCAAACGGAATCCGCAAACGCTCGTGGGCGCTTCACGACGGCGTGCTTGGCGAGCCGTTTACAAATGTAACGATGTATAAGCGCGTGGGAAAAACGGCGGACATTCATACCGCGCCAAATTGCGAATGGTAAATAAAATTCCGCTAAAAAACCGCCAACTATTTTCACATTCCTAAATTTTATTGAGCGAACAATCTAAGAGGCAGTATAATCGGCGAATGCAATATCAGTAGGACTTACGCAAGACGCTCCCTCATCCCCAACCCTTCCCCCGCAGGGGAAGGGAGTCCCCTCTCCCTACGGGCGAGGGTTAGGGTGAGGGCGCGAGCGGATTTAGTCTTGCGTAAATCCAAATTAGGAGTCAAACGTGGCGGACGCCAACCAGAAGCCTTTGCTCGCAGCGCGCAATCTCAAAACGTATTTTTACACCGAAGACGGCGTCGTGCGCGCTGTGGACGGCGTGAACTTTGAAGTGTATCCCGGCGAGGTGTTGGGTCTCGTCGGCGAATCGGGTTGCGGCAAAAGCGTCACCTCGCTTTCGATTATGCAGTTAATCGCGCAACCTGGAAAAATAGTCGCCGGGGAAATATTATTAAGCGGCAAAAATCTTTTAGACCTTTCTGAAAATGAGATGACGAAAATTCGCGGCAATCGCATCTCGATGATTTTTCAACAGCCGCAAACCGCCTTGAATCCCGTGTTTCAAATCAACGACCAAATCGCCGAAGTGTTGGGCGTTCACAAAAATTTAGGCAAAGACGCGGGCAAACAACGCGCCGTCGAGTTGCTGAAAATGGTCGGCGTCCCAGACGCCGAACGGCGCGCCGAAGCTTATCCGCACGAGCTGTCGGGCGGCATGGCGCAACGCGTGATGATTGCGATGGCGCTGGCGTGCGAACCTGAATTGTTAATCGCGGACGAACCCACCACCGCGTTGGACGTCACCATTCAAGCGCAAATTTTAGATTTAATACGCGACCTGCGTTCCAAAATGGGAACCGCCGTTATTTTAATTACGCACGATTTGGGCGTCGTCGCCGAGATGGCGGAGCGCGTCGCGGTGATGTACGCCGGCGAGATTGTCGAGCAAGCCGACGTCAACGCTCTTTTTGAACAGCCGTTGCATCCGTACACGCAGGGCTTGATTGGTTCCATTCCCGTTTTGGGGCGCATCAAAGAACGGCTGGACGTGATTCCCGGTTCCGTGCCAAACCTCGTCAACCTGCCGCCCGGTTGTCGTTTTGCGCCGCGTTGCGTTGCGCGCGAAAAATATGATTTGAAGATCTGCACGGACGAAAAACCCGACCTGATAGAATTCAAGCGCGGTCATTTGACGCGCTGTTGGTTGTACCAAAACTAAAAAGCGCATCAAGCCCCGTTGGTTGAAGCCGAAATATCTCGGAGCTAATCAGCATGCCTCTAACGCCGCCGCATAAAGCGGAAGATCTGGTTGAAGTCCAACATTTGGTAAAATATTTTCCGGTGCGCGCTGGCTTGACGCAACGCGTGGTGAATTGGGTCAAGGCGGTGGACGACGTCTCGTTCACTGTGAAGAAAGGCGAGACGCTTGGCATGGTCGGCGAATCGGGTTGCGGAAAAACAACCATCGGACGCTCCATGCTCCGGTTGATTGAGCCGACTTCGGGGTCGGTCCACTACGACGATAAAGACGTCTTGAAACTGCGCGGACACGAGCTGAAAGACGTCCGCCGTCACATGCAGATTATTTTCCAAGACCCGTACGCTTCGCTTGACCCGCGTGTGCCAATCGGCGAATCCGTAATGGAGGGTTTGCATATCCATAACATCGGCACGCGGCAAGAGCGTTATGATTTAATGATTGAGACGCTGAAGAAAGTCGGCTTGGAAGATTATCACGCGCGACGCTACCCGCATGAATTCTCCGGCGGGCAACGCCAGCGGATTGGCATTGCGCGCGCGTTGGCGTTGCGCCCCAACTTTATTATTTGCGACGAGCCGGTCTCCGCATTGGACGTCTCCATTCAATCGCAAGTGTTGAATATTTTGAAAGACCTGCAAAAAGAATTTGGTTTAACTTATCTTTTCATCGCGCACAACTTGAGCGTCGTCGAACACATCTCAGATCGCGTCGCGGTGATGTATCTTGGTAAGATGGTGGAATTGACCGGGCGCGGCGAATTATTCAAAGAGCCTTTGCATCCTTACACAAAGGCGTTGCTGTCCGCCATTCCCATTCCCGACCCAAGGCTACGGCGCGCACGCGAAATACTCAAAGGCGACGTTCCTAGCCCGATTAATCCGCCGCCAGGCTGTCGTTTTCACCCGCGTTGCCCACTTGCGGAAAAAATTTGTTCCGAACAGGAACCCGAGTTCCGCGAAGCAAAATTGGGTCACCAGGTAGCCTGTTGGGTGGTAAAATAGGAGACATTATGCAATGCAATATTTTAATTGTTGACGACCAGCGCGATATTTTACGATTGTTGCACTCCACGATTGATACGTTCAAAAACGACGATATCAAAATCTTTGAATCCCAATCCGGCGAAGAGGCGATGCTCGAATCGTCGCGTCATCGCGTGGATATGTTAATCACGGATTACAAGCTGCCCGGCATGACCGGGGTCGAGCTCATGCACAAAATCCGCGCGCGCCACCCGGAAGCGAAAGTCATCATGATCTCCGGCGAGACCGAGCGTAAAGTGCGCAATGAAATGCTGAACGCGGGCGCGCTGGCGATCTTTGAAAAACCAATTCCATTGGCGGAATTTTTGGACGTGGTTGAGCGCGGATTGGGACTCGTGCAAACGATGTTTGCTCCTGAAAAAGAAGCGACGGAAGAAAAGGTGGAAGAGCGCCACGTCAAGCTCTCTGACTTGTTGGTTAACTTTCGGCAAGATATTAACGCTGAAGCGGTTCTGATGCTCAACGAGATGGGTTTCGTCCATGCGCGCACTGGCGCCTTGCGCGATGAAAGCGTTGAAACCGCGATTGTCGCCGTATTGATGGCGATCCATAACGCGAGTTTGAAAGTTGCGCGTTACACCCGTCAGGAAACGCTAGGGTCTTACCATGTTTTTAGCGGCGGAGATTACGACCTGCTCTTTACGCCGATTAACACCATGTATGCGTTGCTAGTTGTCGGCAAAGACATTGCCGCTAAAGACCGCATTGTTGAAAACGTTGGTAACATGGTCGCCTTGCGCGACGAAGTGGAAAAATCCCTCAAATCAATCGGCATGACGGGCGACACGTTGCTCGACGTCAAAAAAGCGACGTCCCCAGCGGCAGGTCCCGTTTCCGCCTCCGCCAACGTGCCGACGATGCGATTAACTAAACCAGCAGAAGTCGCCCCCGCCCCAGAAATGGAAGCGCTATTAAAAGGCGCCGCCGAGAAAAAAGCGCCGGTCCCCGTCAGCGACGCCGACGATTTCTGGAATCAAGCGGCGGAAACGCACGGCAAAAAACCCGCTAATTCCAACGTCATGTCTTTGGAAGAAGCGCGCAAACAAGGGCTTATCCCCGACGATAAAAAATAAAAAAACTTGTGATACAATCGCGTCGCATTGGGGCATGGTGCAATGGCAGCACACCAGCCTTTGGAGCTGTGGATCTTGGTTCGAATCCAGGTGCCCCAGCCTGACGTCGCCCCGCTAAACGCGGGGCTTCTTTTCTAAAACGGGATTTGCGCGGCGACGCCTGCAAATCCCGTTTTTGTTTAAATTCTCCCTCATCCCCAGCCCTTCCCCCAAAGGGGGAAGGGAGTCGTTATTCCCCTCTCCCTTTGGGAGAGGGGTTAGGGGTGAGGGCTTTGAGGTGATTATGAAAACGACTGCAATTTTACTTGCCGCTGGGCAGGGAACGCGCATGAAATCCGACTTGCCCAAAGTTTTGCATCCGCTTGCGGGCAAGCCGATGATTTGGCACACGATGGAAGCGATAAAACAATCCGCGACAGAGAAGCCGATTGTTGTCGTCGGTTATGGCGCGGACGAGGTGATAAATTATTTGGGCGAGTCCGCGCAAACGGTTTTGCAAGCGGAACAACTCGGCACGGGTCATGCGGTCATGCAAGCCGAATCCGCGTTGAAGGGCAAGACCGATTTGGTTATCGTCGCCATGAGCGATATGCCATTGATGCGAAGCGAAACGTGGGCGCGCTTGGTTGAAACGCAGAAAAACAACGCGGGCGCAGTTTCCATGTTGACGGTGATTGCCGACGACCCGCGTGGATTTGGGCGCGTCATTCGCAACGCGGACGGGGCGGTGGAATCCATCGTGGAGGAATATGTCGCCACGTCGGAACAACTCCAAGTCAAAGAGTTGAACGTCGGCGGATATTGCTTCAACGCCGAATGGCTATGGGACGCGCTTCGCCGCATCCAAAAAAATCCGCATAAAGGCGAATATTATTTGACCGACGCGATTGAACTCGCGGCGCGGGACGGTTTGCCCGTTCAAGCCGTTGTGATGAACGACGCGGAAGAGACCATCGGAATTAACACGCGCGCGCATCTCGCGGAAGCGGAAGCCGTCATGCGTCGTCGAATCAATCTTCAATTCATGTTGGACGGCGTGACGATGATTGACCCCGCTTCGGTTTACATTGAAATCGGCGCGACGATTGGCAGAGATACAGTCATCATGCCAAACACGTTTATTCATGGAAAAACGGAAATCGGCGAAGGCGCTGTGATTGGTCCCAACTCAATTATCCGCGATTCTAAAATTGGAAATCGCTGTAAAGTTTTATCGTCCGTGATGGAAAGCGCGGTGATGGAAGACGACGCGGACGTCGGTCCTTTTGCGCGGTTGCGAAAGGGCGCGCATTTGGGCAAGCATGTTCACATGGGAAATTTTGGCGAGGTGAAAGATTCGTATCTTGCGGAGGGCGTGAAGATGGGACATTTCTCGTACATCGGCAACGCGCAAATCGGCGCGAATACAAACATCGGCGCGGGGACGATTACTTGCAACTACGACGGCAAAAAGAAACACGCGACTGAAATCGGCGCGAACGTTTTTCTCGGCTCGGATACGATGCTGGTTGCGCCCGTCAAACTTGGCGACGGCGCGCGCACGGGCGCGGGTTCGGTGGTGACGAAAGACGTGGCGGCGGATACGCTGGCAGTGGGGATGCCGGCGCGGGCAGTAAAGAGAAGTAAATAGTAATTGGTAATTGGCGGAGAGGTAGTGAAATGATTGTTGATGTGGAAGTTCAAAATTTAATTAATCTTGCCAACGAGGCGCGCAAAAGGGCGTATGCGCCGTATTCAAATTATCATGTTGGCGCGGCGTTGCGGACGAAGAGTGGAAAAACTTTTACGGGCGTGAACGTTGAAAACGCGGCGTATCCGCAAACGATGTGCGCGGAGCGCGTGGCTATCTTCAAAGCCGTCTCCGAAGGCGAAACGGAGTTTGAGGCAATTGCCGTCGTCACCAACAACGGCGGCTCGCCCTGCGGCGGATGCCGTCAAGTAATGGCGGAGTTCGGCTTGGATATAATTATCTTTATCGCGGACGGCGACGGCAAATTGATAAAAACAACAACCGTAAACGAATTACTCCCCGCAGCGTTTACGCCTAAGAGTTTACGATAATTTTAGAAAAATTTGACAGAATCAAGATTCGCGGACGTCAATTCCGAAAATTATCGAAGATGAGTAGCGCGACCCAACTCAATCGCGACTCACGCAAATCAGAATCGACTCGCTCAATGAAAAACAACCATCCACGAACCCACACGAACAACCGAATGCCAGCGCCCCATTCGTCGTCGTGAAAAATCCTCGGATGGCCTCGCTCCGCTGAATACATCCGTTCAATATCCGTTGACCAACAAACCCGCTCCCATCCGCGAATCCGTAAAAGAGACTGTTTTTTTAAATTTCGGCTTGTCCGCGAGTTAGGGTATAATTTTAGCGACAGTAAAAAGATTGGACGGTATCCCATGAAAAAGATTACTATTACTGAAATTCTTGACGATTTACGCGCGGCGGACGAAATTACGCGCCGCTTTGAACGGCATTTTTGGCTAAGTTCAAATGATTTTTACGCGCTCTATCAAAAAGGACTATTAGACGACGGCGAAAATTTGGAAGAATTTACATTATGGGCTGGTTATTACGAAATCAAAATAGATCGGGAGAATTTATTACATAAACTTTCCAAAGAACGGGTCAAAAAATTGCAGGCTCAAGCGTCGGGCGGTTTTGTCAATATTCTTCCTAACGAACCAACGACCATTGCAAGGTAATCGCAAATGCCGCTTCCAGAACGCCACGAGTACGAATCGATAGTTTACGGACTGCAAAACGAATTTCAACAAATTGATTCATCCACCTTGCGCGTTTATAGCACAAGTGCATCGGCGGCGACTCTTGAAGGGGAGGTTGTATTGAAAAGCGGTTTGCGAATCCGCGTGGTAGAAGTTCTTGATTTTGGCGCGGGCGTTATCCGAAAATATTCTTACACCGTTTATCGCGGCGAGCAAAAAATTCGCTGGTATGACCCGCAACCGCACCCTGAAAATAAAAAACTCGCCGCTACTTTTCCGCATCACTTTCACGAAGAACCCGACATAAAACATAACCGCAAACCCGCCAAAGGAATTTCGTTTGAAGCGCCGAATCTTGCCGTGCTGATAAAAGACTGCATTGCGCTGGGATAAACGCCGCTAAAATTGACAAAACAAAAGACCGCCGAGATTTTGAAAATCTTAGCGGTCTTGTTTTTACCACAAACCCACGCGCCGACGAATGCCCGCGCCCCATTCGTCATCGTGAAAAATCCGTGGATCGCCTCGCTCATTCAAAACTCTGTGGGCAAAATCCGTTTCCATCCGTTTGTCCGCTTGGCACAGCCCCCTGTGGGCAAAGTCCGTTGAGGACAAATCCGCTCCCATCCGCGAATCCGTGAAAGAGTCCGTTAAAAACAACCATCCACAAACCCGCACGAATAACTGAATGCTCGCGTTTCATTCGTCATCGTGAAAAATTCGTGGACGATTTCGCCCAACATGCAGAGCGAAGAAAATAGATTGCGCTACGCGGGTTGCGGCAAATGCGGCATGGCAATTGGAATCGCTTCTGAAAGCGAGGGCGTGTATGTTGAAAGCGGCAAAATCTCTTTGACGGGCGAACTTTCCAGTATCTCCATCACGACTGCGCGAGTCTCGGCGGACAATTGTCCAAGTCCTGTCAATGGAAAACTGCGGGGACCAAAATCCGCTTTTTGTACGAGGATGGAATAATTCAAGAAGGTGACGCCGACGGCGCGGCGGTTCTCTTTGTCCACGCGCAAGAGAATATGCTCGTTTAATTCAATTCCCGTCGCTTGGACGTCGGGGATAAAAGAAATGTATAAAGAGTCGCTGGCTTCATCGTAATTTATAACGGGTTGATTCATTTTGCTATCTCTTTCTGGTAAGCGGTGACGATAAAATTGTTCGATTCAATTTCGCCGACGTCGCTTTCTCGAAACTTGAACAAGGCAACAGCGACAATGTGCGTGTTGTCGGCGGGCAGAGCGCTAAATTCTTTCGAGTAGCGATATTTTTGCGGATTCAGCGTGTCTTGTTTGTGCGCGCCTGTTTTAATAGTCGCTTGCAACTCTGCCTCATAATTCTTAATTTCAGGGTGATTGATTGACTCGATAATATGCTCCCAGCGTTCTTGAGTCAAGTAAACGCTGTTGCCGTATTTATCCTTAATCGTCCAACGAATAGGTGAAGTCATAGACGCGCCTTATGACGCAATTATACTCTTATGCAGAGAGAAGAAAATAGAGCGCAGAAAATAGAACTCGCCAACGACCTGACTGCATAAATAAAAATCTCTCGCCGCAAAGCGAGAGATTTGCGAACAGCGTTTATGCCGCAATCGCAATATATTCCGCAACCGCCACGCTTTCAGGGATTGGCAAATTATCTTCCAACATTCCTTGAACGTGCATTTCAACGGCTTCGTGCATGTTTCGTTCTGTTTCTTCGCGCGTCTTGCCCGTTGCCACGCAACCTGACAAATCGGGACAATACGCAGAGTAATTCCCGTTTGCTTTTTCAATGATAATTAGAAAACGATACATTTTATTTGCCGCCTTTCTTTTCTTTCAATTGAGCCTGTTTCAAAACGCTATTCAACGTGCCAGGCGCCATTTCGTCGCTTGGATGCCCCGCAATTGTGACGCGTCCAAGTTTCTTGGAATGCTTATATTGCTTGTGACTGCCTTTGGTGACAACCAAGTACCAGCCGTCCGCTTCAATGAGTTTGATGACGTCTCGAACTTTCATGTGCTGAATTTTAGCATATTAACATCCGCGCGAAGCGTCACATGCAGAGAGCAGAAAATAGAGAGTAGAGGATAACCCCCACCAATGACCAATCCGCCCCCATCCGCGAATCCGTGAAAGAGTCCGTTAAAAACACCCCCCACAAACCCACACGCCGACGAATGCCCGCGCCCCATTCGTCATCGTAAAAAATTCGTGGATCGCCTCGCTCATTCAAAACTCTGTGGTGGGCAAAGTCCGCTGACCAAACATCCGTTCATCCGTTCAATTAAGTGGATAAGACTCTTTGGAGTTGAAAACGGGTCAATTTAAGGTGGTGTGATTTGTTAAGGTTGAGTGTAGCACAGGTATACGGGGAGCGCGCTCCCCGTATA